>ERZ779762.996-NODE-996-length-17092-cov-2.872337_pt1 | contig 17092 bp, 16 predicted proteins | sample MGYA00511887_ERZ779762 | MGnify/ENA primary metagenome ERZ779762 (study PRJEB29588, sample SAMEA2163052) | human gut metagenome | biome: human gut; feature: human-associated habitat; material: faeces | place: Denmark | collected 2008/2010 ...
TTTGAACCCTCGCGCCGCTATTAACGACCTACTCCCTTTCCAGGGGAGCCCCTTCAGCCACTTGGGTACTTCTCCAACTGAATTCATAAAATGTATTCAATTTATCGAGTTGTTACTCGAAACGGAGAAGGTGGGATTCGAACCCACGGCCCCTTTCGGAGTCACCGGTTTTCAAGACCGGCTCCTTAAACCACTCGGACACCTCTCCAAACGTTGCTTGAATAGTATACCAAAAATACAAATGCTTGTCAACAACTTTTTTCCTTTTTTTACATGAAAATATTTACTCTTTCCCAAATTCCCATTTAACGCCTTTTACCGCTCTCCCAATTTCAAACCCGGCACAGCATTCAGATCCAGTCCACTGCGTACTCCATTGCGGTATTCATAATATCCTGCTGCCCCGATCATCGCCGCATTGTCGGTGCAGAAAACAGGATCCGGGTAGTACAATGAATACCCACGTTTTTCGCATTCCGTCCGCATCTTGGCACGCAGTCCTTTATTCGAAGCTACTCCACCTGCCATCGCCACTTTTGAGATATTGTAATTTTTCGCGGCAAGCATCGTATGCTGAACCAAAACATCTACAACTGCCTCCTGGAAAGACGCAGCGATGTCTGCCTGCGAATATTCGATTCCTTTCATTTTGCAGCCATTGATATAATTTAAAACGGCGGATTTCACCCCACTGAAACTAAAATCATACGGTGCATTTTCCACAGACGCCCGTGGAAATGCAATGGCATCTTTGTTTCCACTCGGTGCAAGTGCATCAATCTTAGGTCCTCCCGGATATCCCAAACCGATTGAACGTGCCACTTTGTCAAATGCTTCTCCCGCTGCATCATCCCGCGTACGGCCGATAATCTCATATTTTCCATAATCGTTGACCAAAACAAGATGACTGTGACCGCCGGATACCACAAGGCATAAAAATGGCGGTTCCAATTCAGGATGACAGATATAGTTTGCCGAAATATGCCCTTCGATATGATGTACGCCGATCAATGGTTTACCACTGGCATAACTGATTGCTTTAGCTGCACCAACGCCTACCAGCAGTGCACCTACCAGCCCCGGGCCATACGTCACACAGATTCCGTCCACATCATCTAATGTCTTGTCCGCATCAACAAAAGCCTGCTCAATGACCTGATTAATCTGTTCAATGTGCTTGCGGGACGCAATTTCCGGCACTACACCTCCATATAATTTGTGTATGTCAATTTGTGATGAAATCACATTGGAAAGTACTTTCCGTCCATTTACTACGATTGCTGCCGCTGTCTCATCACAGGAACTTTCAATCGCTAATAACGTAACGTCACTCATGTCACTTATCCTTTCTGTTCTTCTGTTTTACTTTCATCCTTGGATACGTTCTTTTGGAATGACAATATTTTCCATTTTTTATTTTCTTTAACCAGTATGTATTCTTGGAATGATTTTGTATAATTTCCATTTTCTTTCATAAAATATGCCATCTGCACATAAGCGCAGTCCTGATTCTGAATGGTCTTATATTGGACGGAGCTGCCCTTATCTACCGTATAATTTGCTATTCTTCTCTTTTGCTTGCGAAATTCCGCAATTTCTTCTTTCAAGCTGTCACGCTGCTCCTCAAACGGATTCTGGGAAAGCAGACTATTACTGTATAACAGACGCATCTGGTTTACCAGTTCATCAAACTGCTTGTCCGACATATTGTTATTATAAATGCATTGATTCATTCTTCCAAACAGCTTTAACACTTCGGTCGGTGTATCCGGATAGCCGACTTCCAGATCCTTACTGATCAACCGTTCTGCTTCTGACGCGGTACTGCTGTCTGTCGTTGTATCCTGCTTTTCTTTATGTGCATAGAAAAATGCTATTGCAACCACGATAAGAAGTCCCGCCAAAAATGCAAAACCGGTAATGTTTTTTGCCATTTTCTTTGCCGGTGCCTGAGTCTGCTGAATATGTCTCTTTGGCATTCTTCGTTCCATCAAAATTCCTCCTTTACTCCTCAAAACCAATTTCACGGAACTTGCGATCCTTTCCCGGATAGGCATTCGGGAATATTTTCCTTACGTCCCCCATATAATTTTCAGGATGTATCAACGACGGGCTGTAATGTGTCAGCCATAATTCTTCTACATTTGCCCGTTTTGCCAATTCTGCTGCTTCATAAAACGTCATATGTTTTTTCTCTTTTGCACTTGCGATCTTATCTTTTTCCCCATACATTCCTTCGCATATAAACAGATCAGATCCCTCCGCACAATCTACGATCCGGTCTACCGGACGGCTGTCGGTGCAATACGTCACTTTGATCCCCTTGCGTTCCGGGCCGAGAACCTGATGCGCATAATACGTAATTCCGTCCACTTCGACAGATTCCTTTTTCTGCAAAGCACTCCATGCCTTCATCGGGATCCGGTTTGCTTTCGCTTTTTCCACATCAAATTTTCCGCTGCGTGGAATCTCAATCGTATATCCATAGCATACCACATTATGCTTCACCTTAAAAGCATGAATATGATATCCCTGACAAATAATATCTTCTTCGTCCCCTTCTATCTCATGATAACGGATTTCAAAAGGAAGCCCCTGTGCGATAATGAGAAGGGACGCTACCACTTTTTTCAGACCTTTCGGGCCTATGATCAGAATTGGTTCACTCCGCTCCGCATTTCCCATGGATAGCAGAAGCCCCGGAAGACCACTGATATGGTCGCCGTGGAAATGTGTAATACAAATCGTATCAATGGGATGAAAACTCCACCCCTGTTCTCTTATACTGACCTGGGTTCCCTCTCCGCAGTCAATCAGCAGGCTGCTTCCATTATATCTTGTCATCAGTGCAGTCAATGCCCTTTTCGGCAATGGCATCATACCGCCTGCGCCAAGCAAACAAACATCTAACACACAAATCCTCCTTCTAATCCATCACCATCGTTTTTTCCTCCACTTCCACAGGGATGGCAAACGACTGTATCAGCCGGTCATAACACTCTTCGCACAATGCAAAAGAATGAATCTGAAGATCTTTTTTCGAAAAAAAGCCCCAGTCTTTCCGTACTGCCAATATATCCTCCCGCAGGATATCATTCTCATACTGAAGTTCTCTTCCGCATTGATTGCAATAATTATACTTTTTCATCTCTTATCACTCCGCTCATTCCATAAAATGCTCTTTTATTATAGCGGATACGGTTAAGAATTTCCAGTTGTAAAAATTTCTAAAAATGACGGATTATGTATTTTTTTCTTCCCGTTCTCTCTCTGCCTGTGATTTTCGCAGATAGACCGGGCCAAATTTTTCCGCAGAGACACACTCTCCCCTCTGATACAAGGATTCCCCGATCAGAGCGATACTCGCTGCACTTTGATATCTCCTTGCCGGAATCATAAGACGACAGTGTTCACCAAGTGTCTCTTTTATCACATTTTCAAAAACAGGAACACCATCTCCCAGAAAAACAACGGTCTCTCCCGCTGCTGCCTCACCGGCACGCTGGAGTGCTGTTTCAATCGGAACAACATCCGGCTGTACGAGCCGCTCCGGTATACCCGGTGTAGTTTTGTACACTGCTGTGTAAACCTGATTTCTTCTGGCATCCATGATCGGACAGACAATCTGTCCGGGCAGTTCGACATTTGCCGCCAGTCCCATCAAAGACGATACGGGAACGATCGGAATTTTCAATGTCCATGCAAGTCCTTTTGCTATTGAAGCACCGATCCGCAGCCCGGTAAAAGAACCCGGTCCTTCCGAAACGGCAATTGCATCCAGTTCTTGCGGTTTTACATCCGCCATCGAAAGCATCTCCGAGATCATTGGCATCAACGTCTGGGAATGCGTCTTTTTATTGTGTATCTGATACTCGGCAGTCACAATGCCGTCTGACATTAAAGCGGTTGCCGCGACCAGACCGGAACTATCGATCCCAAGTATTTTCATGGTTCTCTGTCTCCTTCCTTGCCGCACATGATACGACGGTAGTCGAATCCTTTTTCAAGATCCTTCTCAATCCATATATTTTCACAGGTATCGGGCAGAATTTCTTCAATCCGGGACGGCCATTCGATCAGGCACACCCCGTCTCCAAACAAATACTCATCGATACCAATGTCATACATTTCTTCCACATCACCAATCCGGTACACATCAAAATGATAAAACGGAAGTCTGCCTTCCGTATACTCCTGAATCAGTGTAAATGTAGGGCTGGTGATCGGTTCTTCAATTCCCAGTCCCTCAGCAAAACCTTTGGTAAATACCGTTTTCCCCACTCCGAGGTCTCCATGAAGAAGGTAAATATCCCCCGCTTTTGCCTGCATACCAAACTGTTTCCCAATCGAAAAGGTATCTTTTTCAGAAAAACTTTCCATTCTTTTCTTCTCTGCCACTGTCTATGTCCTCTCTTCTCAGCCTTTGCTTCTTTTCTTAACCATTGCCGCGATCTCCGCATACTTTCCGCCGCACTCCTGCGCCGGAATGATCAGGGCTGAAACCGAATTCATATAAATATACATTGCTTCTTTTGTCGTGATCACCTTTCGGATCTGCTTCCATTCTACTTTCGCTGTACCGGCAATATTTTTTACCTCAATTCCTTCATCTGAAAAAATATAGTGGAATGGTTTACGGAATGCACCGCTTTTTAACTGATTCCACCCTTTCAGCAAAATACCAAAGGGCTGGATCACGGTAAACATTGCTCCCAAAAATACAAGGATTACCCGCTGGGAAACAGCAAATTCTTTCCAAAATACGATCAGTCCGAGAATGGCAGCAAAACTGATCAAAAGTCCTGCTACGCCCCCGGCCCGCAGAAAATTATTGCGGATCAAAAAGCGGTCTAACGTCTTTTTATCTAATTGAACATCAATCTCATATCTTTCTTCCATTGCTTCTCTCCATTTTTCTTTCTATTGTAATGAACCTGCGCAAAAAAATCAAGGGGTGTCATTCACTTTCTACATTAAACGCCATCCCTGATGATATTTATTCTTTAATGTCATGCCTGCTGCCTTTCCCCAGCCAAGCGGGAATCCATCCACACAGACCAGATACCAGCCTCCCGGCTTTTTCCCCTCATCGACAATCTGTTCCGGCTGTAAAGAAATGGTTTCTCCTTTCAGATATCGGAATACTTCTTCGTCATCCGCTGAAAATTCCACTCTTTTTTTATAATCATCCCGTTTGAGTGCCATAGCAAGCGACTGGCTCGGTTCAAATCTCTTTTTCTTCATCTCGCCCATAAACAGGCCGCTGCGCAGGAACCGCAGTCCTTTCATATCCGGAAGTTCTTCCGGCATATAATAAATCATGCCATTTTTGCTCTCCAGGCGTTCCGGCTCAAAAATACGATTCAGCTGTGTCTGAAATTCTTCAAACAGTTTTTTCTCCTCGCCTTTGAGACCCTTCCGCTTTTGAGAAAAATGTACTTTTTTCGCAGTCGCCTTTTCTCCCTTTTGTAAAAGTGCAAGAAAATGTCCTTCGCCATCGAGTTTATGCGGAAACATTCGGACACATTTATCCAGTTCTGTATTGTCACTTCCGATCCACGCGGGATTTCCTTTGACAAAGCCCGAATATCCTTCCATATCCACCAGTTTCAGAGACGGATCCAGCGACAATAAATATTCTACACTCCCCTCATCTTCCAGCGGAGAAAATGTACATGTAGAATATAAAAGCATGCCGCCCTCTTTTAACATTGGCAACGCCTGCTCCAGAATTTCTCTCTGCAGTTTGGCATAAAATTCCGGCCCGTTCTGTTCCCACGCTTTTACCATTGCCGGATCTTTCCGGAACATTCCTTCACCGGAACACGGCGCGTCAATAAGAATCTTATCAAAAAAGCCGGTAAAATACTCTGCCAGTTTTGCCGGATATTCCGTGACGATAAAACTGTTTTCCACACCAAATAATTCAATATTTTTGAGCAGTGCCTTCGCCCGCTTGCTGCTGATATCATTGGCGATCAGCAGTCCTGTCCCGTGTAATTTTGCTCCTAATTCCGTCGCTTTTCCACCGGGTGCCGCACACAAATCAAGCACCCCATCCCCTTCTTCCACCGGAAGCCGGGATGCCGGTGTCATAGCACTGGGATCCTGAAGATAATACAAGCCGGCAAAATAATACGGGTGCTTGGATGGCTGCTCCTTTTCCTCATAATAAAAACCATTGGGAATATAGGGAATTGGTGTGAGTTCAAACGGTGTGATCTTCAAAAAATCTTCTACCGATATTTTTGCCGTATTCACACGAAGCCCGTATTTTCTTGAAGTATCCATAGAAGCGAGATAGTCCTCGTACTCATTTCCAAGAATCCTCTTCATTTCATCACAAAATTTCTCCGGTAAATACATGATTACATTCCTTTCTCCAGTTCAAACCCATATGGCAGTAATTGACGTAATTTTAAAATTTCATACTTTTCTTCCGAGACGGCAAGAATGACCTCAAAGGCATCGGGATCACAAAATTCCTGCATGACCTGCAAACACACACCACAAGGGGAAGTCGGTTCCAAGACGCCATCCTTTTGCCCTCCCACAATGGCAATACGAGCAAAATCCCGTTCTCCTTCGCTGACTGCTTTAAAAAACGCCGTCCGTTCTGCACAGTTTGTCGGTGTGAATGCCGCATTTTCAATATTGCAGCCCTGATATGTTTTTCCTTCTTTTGTCTGCAATGCTGCTCCTACCGCAAACCCGGAATACGGGCAGTAGGACTTCTCTCTGGCTTCGATTGCCATTTTGATCAATGTTTTCATCCTATCACTCTCTCTAATTCAAATAACTGAAGAAACTATTTCCATTGTCTTTAAATAGTTTTTCTGCCTGACTTCTCTTATACGTTTCCACATTCCCGGATACCGGGTTGTAAACGGTTACATTTTTCGTATCATATCCGCTTATTACTACAGCCGTAGAACTACCGGTTGCCGCGATTACATATTTGTTATTGCTCACAAAATACAATACCTGCTCCAGCGTCGCTCCGGTAAGATTGACCGGCTCTTCCATATACTGTGCAAGCATTGGATAGATCGCCGTCTTTTTCTTTGACAGGGCTGCGGCATCCACGGAAATATGATTTGCCTTTAACACCATGGACACACAGGCGGCTAAACCGGAAACCTGCCCCTGTGCTTTCTGCATCTCGATTCCGGCAATGCTGTTCATCAAAAAGCTGCCGCTGCGTTCCCACACCACATGATGGGTTCGGGAAATGACAACGCCCATCTGTTCATCTGCTTTCCGGATCGCCGGTACAGGTTTTTCGTATGCTTCCGTAATCTTTCCAAGAGCGTACACATAATACTGCGGCACGCGGATCTCCTCCAGATGAACAGCCCTCGCACTGGTCAGAATCTGTTCGTCTGCCACTTCATACGATGGCACTTCGTCAATCGTGAAACTTGCCGGAAAGGCAATGTACCATTCTGTCTGTGCCGCCGATGTAACTCTTGACACCATCTGATAGGCACTTGCCTGTGATTCCGTCTGATTCAGGATACTGTCATCTGAAATGGTTTTATACGACTTCTTTCCTGTCTTTTTCACACGCGCCAGCGTCATAACATTTCCCTGTACACTGACGTTCCGCACATAAACACCTTTTTGTTCATATGTCTTTACAGCATTTCCCTTTTCGTCCGCAATGACAATTTTATAACAAGGCGCGATTTCTTCGTCTACCGACCGGGACACAATATCACTTTTATTGACATAACCGTAGATGACCTTATCATTGATCACGCCAAGCAGGCGAATATAGCATCCCTCCGTTTCCGGTTTCAATATCGTTTTTTCCTCAGTTTCCAGATTGAAAACCGTCAATTCGTCTCCATAGCCTTTTTCCAGATTATCAGACCAGGTGAAGCAATCATATTCTATGACTTTACCTGCTTCCTTTTTACTGATTCCCTGAATAATCTGAAAACTGCTATTCGTTACATTTTCTGCCAGTTTTATCAGTCGGTGGGATTCCATATTATAAGCATATACGGTATTGGCAACAGCAAAATAATACACGTTTTTTCCGCTGACGTAACCATAGTTATTAAAGTCTTTATTTAACTGCTGTTCCGTCGTATCGATGGGAAGATATACCAATTCCTGAATTTGTTTTTCCTGCGCAGCATATTTGTACAATACAATGGCAACTTTTCCCTCATACTGTCCGCGCGGCACATAACCTGCCACGGCAAAATACAGATTCCCGTCGCTGTCCGTTTTCAAAAGACGCATCTGCGGCACCGCATTTTCACGGTATTCGTAAGATGCCTTTTCGCTGTAAGAAGAATATAATTTGGTGATGGAATTTTTCTTCTTATCCATATCGTAGCAGTACAGATTGCCTTCTCTGGCAAAAAAGAGCTGCTTTGTCGTTTCATTGTTCATCAGATCCATCGTGATGTCATTGGTGATACCGATCTTTAACTGATTTTTCTGCACACTGGTAAGTGCCGCATCAAATACAGTCTCCATCGTACGTTCATAGTTCAGAAGATAACTGCTGCCGGAAGCATAACGTACACGATAAAATTCATTAACGCGGTATGTCTCTTTTCCCGTCGCAGTCGATCCCTCGACATAATAATTCAGCTGAAAACAAGCCGTCTCCATATTATATTCTTTGATGACCGGCACCGGCTCGGATAGTTTCTTTGGTGAAATTTTTCCCCACGTCACCAGATCGCTGTCCGATTTAATGTTCACTTCTGCCAGCGAATCATTAGATGCCGTACCGTCAGGCTCCAAATAGCGGCTCAATTCTTCTGCTTTTGATTTCGTAAACGTATCTTTATGAAATTGCATTGCAAAATTAAGTTTTTCCTGCAAATACGAATTGTCCATGTAATATTTTAATCTTGTAAAATAATGAATCTTACGTCCGGACTCTGTCGTCGCTGTAATGGAAAGCACATACTCCGTACTTGTCTTAAATCCGTAATCGAACGTGATATCCACCTTTCCCTTCTCTTTGGATATCGCATTGATTTCTTTTTTCTCGTATACTTCCAGTGTATCTTTGTCCACTATCTCGTATTCCATTTTTACAATTTTTGTCTTTGCTCCGCCAAGTACGATACTGATGCTCTTGTCTTCTGCCAACGGAGTGATGGATTCGCGCACAATATTGGCATCGAGTACCCCGCTGTAACCATACAGCCGGTTCATCTCCACCCCCTGGCTCTTTATCGTAAGATAAGGAAAGCTTTCACTTCCTGCCTCGATCACTTTGCCAGACTCATAACTGTCACTTTGCAGACGGCTTCCAAAGAAAAATAAAGCGCCGCAAAACAATGCCATTAAAATAACTACTTTATAAATATATTTAACCATTTACATCCTCGATTCTAACTTCTTAATTCCCGGTTTTGTCACAAAGTTCTGCCATCTTTCTTCTCCCACATAGAAACAGTTTATCACAGTTCACGAAACAGGGCAAGATGAGAAAACACACTTTTTTTATTCTTTCATATAATAAGGATAAAACATCTGTGTAACGCCTCGGCTGCCAGAAAGGAATCTGTTATGAGTACACCTATTTCTTCTTTTTATGACTACTTTCCCGGTCCGGCTCTGATCCCCGGCATGTCTCCGATCCTCGGTGCCGGAAAACTCATGGAACTGGAAGACGATATTGAATATATGAAACAATTATATCCGGGAATGTGCAAAAAAATACTACAGAATATAGAAGAACACTGCGACCGCCTTGAATACGAGGGAAGCATCTTATTTGACACGTATCCCGACAAAGTCACCTTAGAACGGATGGCAAAGGAAATCCTCGCTGCCTCTCAGGACGAGAACATTCCCGCCTCCGAAGACCTCCTTGACCTGACGACCATTCTCCTCTATCAGGAAATTCTCTATCGCCGGGCACGCTACCGAAGCCGCAAAAGACTGTATATGTAATCTCTCTTTTCGTGCGGCTTTCTCTCCCTGATACAACAACGATCCGTACTCTCCGGGCACCCGCCTATGCTATGCACATTCGGCTTCCCGGAAAATACGGATCATTTCTATTGTTCTCATATCATATTGTCATGCACTTTTCTGAAAGGCAATTCTTACAAAATCATTGACCGGCATCGGTTTCGCAAAAACGTATCCCTGAATGTAGTCGCAATCCATCTCTTTCAGATATTCTACCTGCGAACGGATCTCCACTCCTTCTGAAATCGTCTGCAACTGCAGATTCTGTGCGAGATGAAGAATACTGTTGATGACATCCTTTCCACGCTTGTCTTCTTCTGTCTTAACAAAGAAAACACGATCAAGTTTCAACGCATCCACCTTAATGTCTTTTAACATATTCAGTGAGGAATATCCGCTTCCGAAATCATCGATCGAACACCGCATGCCTGCTTCATGGATCTTATTGACAAGATCGGTCATCATTGAAATTTCGTTAAAGAACAGCGATTCTGTCAGTTCAATCTCAATGCTTCCCTTCGGCACATCATAACGCTCCAGAATTTCACGGTAGCTGTCAAAAAAATTCGGCACCAGAAAATGTTCTCTCGACATATTGACCGAAACCGGAATAATGCGGTATCCGTTTTTATGCCAGGATTCTATCATTTTACAAACCTGCTCAAACATATACAGATCCAGTTCCACGATAAATCCGTTTTTCTCAAACAAAGGAATAAATTCTCCGGGAAGGATCATCCCTTCTTCCGGTGATACCCAGCGCACAAGTGCCTCCGCTCCGGCGATCGTCTCATGCGTAAGTTCGTATTTTGGCTGAAGATACGGAACAAATTCTCCATTCTGTAACGCCTGTTCCATCCGCATCTCCAGATGTTTTTCACGTTCCAGTTTCTTATGCTCTTTTTCATCATAAATGCCTATTTTCTTTAACTGCTGTGGCAGCTGCAATGTCTTTTTCAATGCGAGATTTGCCCGCTCCAGCATAGCAGACACCGGCATTTCTTTATTGGTAACGAGATAAACACCAAAAAACAGACGCAGTCCATAGGCAACACCCTGTTCATCGCATAAATGCCCCAGCTGCTCATTCAGGCAGTTCAGTCTGTGTTCCAGTTTATTCATCGAATGAAACCGCACAAGCATTCCAAAGTTGTCTGCCATGATTCTGCCGGACACCTCATCCCAGCTGAGAAGTTCATTGTCAATGACCTTATGCACTTCACGAAGCACACGGTCTCCCTCTTCATCTCCATACAGCTCATTTACCAGTTTAAACCGGTCTATATTGGCATATACCAGAGCAAATTCACCATTTCTCTGTAAGAGGATACGCGAAATCCTCTCAAATTCCCGCTTATTTTTTCCTCCGGTAACATCATCCACTCCCGCTTTCTGGTAAAACAGGACATATTTTACCACAATCGATATTGCAATGATCGCGACGGTAAACGCCATCAGCGCAATCCTCAGCGAGGTATTTGACACATTCAGCAAAGCAACGTATAAGAAAAAAACAAGCGCCGCGCCAAGCACGACGTCCCATACTACCATACCAATTATATTCCGCCACTCATACAGCTTTGAGCGGATCCTTTTGACTAACAATTCTTTCATCTCTCTTTCATTTATCTAAATTTGTATTTCATATTATACCCTAAAAATCCAAAAATTACAAGTCACTTTATCAATGTGCTTCAAATACCACTTCTTTTGCCACGTTCTCTATCTTGATGACAACATAAGGAAAACTCGGCTTTTCCAGAACAGTTTCCTCTTTTGACGGGCCTTTTAATTCTGTGTTAAGAAAAATTTTATCCTTTGTTTCCGTCAATTTTCTGACCAGAATGCTGTACCCCCCTGTCTTTTGTTCGCCGTAGCCAACTGCCATATACAGGTACGTTCCATCCTGATACGTCATTTGAAACGGATTTATCTTTTTCTCCTCTAAATTTTTTAAAAATTCCTTCGGACAGTCGCGCATGGCAACAACCGTATACTCGCATTCCGTTCCTTCTTCTTTCTGCCCCGTGGAAGTCTGTCCGCAGCCGTACAGAAACAGCCCTGCCAGCATACAGACAACCAGAAGCACAGCCTTATTGATCCTGCCTTTTTTTCTCATTGCCGTTCTTCCTTCCATTTTCTTTACTCCATGTATATGCCCGGCAGGGGCAAGATATGTCTTGCTGTTTCAGCTCCACGGATGTATAATAAATATCAGGCTTTACAAGCCAACCGTTATCTACAGAAAGGAATCAGAACAATGGAAAATTTTCTTTACAGTTTAAATGCGACTCTTCCGATCTTTTTGATCATGGTGCTTGGCAAAATATTATTCCGTCTGAAGATCATCAATGAAGAGTTTACGAAATCCGCGGACAAATATGTTTTTTACGTAGCCCTTCCAGCCCTTGTTTTCAAGGATCTGACAGAAAATAATATCCGCGATTCCTTTGATTTAAAATATGTGTTGTACTGCTTTTTTGTCACATTGTTTATTATCCTGATCCTTTGGTTTCTGACCGAAAAGTTTATGAAAGATGAGGCGGAAAAGGGGGCTTTTATTCAGGCTTCTTACCGAAGCAGTGCTGCCATACTCGGGCTTGCTTTTATTGATAATATGTATGACAGTGCCGGCATGGCTCCATTGATGATCATCGGTGCCGTTCCGCTGTTTAATATATTTGCTGTGATCATACTGACCATAAAGGGAGACAATGGCGAGCACCCGGATGTGAAACATACCATCCTGAATATTTTCAAAAATCCGATCCTGCTCGGTATTTTATTTGCCCTTCCGTTTGCCTTTTTGGATGTTCATTTTCCAACTTTTGTAAATAAAGGAATTTCATACCTCGCTTCCACGGCTTCTCCGCTGGCTCTGCTTTCGATCGGAGCCGGGTTTGAAGGGAAAAAGGCGATCAAAAAAATACGTCCTACTCTGCTCGCCAGTTTTATTAAGCTGATCCTGCTGTGTGCCATCTTTCTGCCGCCGGCGATCTATATGGGCTACCGCCGTCAGGAATTGATCGGCATCCTTATCATGCTTGGCTCGCCGGCAACGGTGTCCTGCTATATCATGGCAAAGAATACCGGAAACGATGTTGTCCTGACAAGCAGCGTGATCGTATTGACTACCCTGCTTTCTTCCATCACTCTGACCGCATGGATCTTTGTGCTAAAAAGCATGGGCGTTCTCTAAATTTTCATTGCAGATTGCCCTGTTATATTATATAATATAAGGGAACGACTGCGGTTTACGATACCGGATCGTTACTATAAAAAAATACCTGCACTTAAGCGCAGGTAAAGTATATCGGAGCATTTTACGCTCCGGACAGGAGGATTGTATGAGTAAATGGAAAAATTTGGATGCTTTGGATTCTTACAAAGTATTGTCACAAAAAGAACAGGTAAATCTTGCTGATGTCATGTCAGGGGAAAACGGCGCAAAACGTGTACAGACTTATCAGGTACCGATGGCAGCCGGTCTTTCTTACAACTATGCTTCCAAGCAGGTAAACGATGACATCCTGAAGGCGCTTTCCTCTTTGGCGGAAGAAGCTGAATTAGCAGAAAAATATAAAGAATTATACAACGGTGCCGTAATCAATACGTGTGAAAAACGTCTCGTGCTTCACCAGCTGACACGCGGCCAGCTTGGCGAAACGGTTACTGCCGACGGCGTTGACAAGCGCGAGTTTTATGTGAGCCAGCAAAAACGGATCGCAGACTTTGCAAACAAAGTCCACAATGGTGAAATCACCAATGCAGCCGGCGAAAAATTTACAACCGTAGTGCAGATCGGAATCGGCGGAAGTGACCTTGGTCCCCGCGCAATGTACATTGCTCTTGAAAACTGGGCAAAAAAGAATAACACCTTTAAAATGGATGCAAAATTCATCAGCAACGTAGATCCGGATGATGCCGCTGCGGTATTAAATGCAACCGATGTTGCCCATGCGATCTTCGTTCTCGTTTCCAAATCCGGCACCACATTGGAGACATTGACAAATGAATCTTTTGTAAAAGATGCTTTGAAAAAAGCCGGTCTGGATCCTGCAAAACATATGATCGCCGTTACCAGCGAAACTTCTCCTCTGGCAAAGAGCGACGATTATCTGGCTGCGTTCTTTATGGATGACTATATCGGCGGACGTTTTTCTTCGACTCCCGCAGTCGGTGGAGCCGTTCTTTCCCTTGCTTTCGGCCCGGACGTATTTGCACGTTTCTTAAATGGTGCTGCCGAGGAAGATGCTCTTGCGAAAAACGAAGATCTTCTCAAAAACCCGGCAATGCTCGATGCTTTGATCGGTGTTTATGAGCGAAATGTACTTGGCTATCCGGCAACCGCTGTCCTTCCATATTCACAGGCACTCAGCCGTTTTCCGGCTCATTTGCAGCAATTGGATATGGAGTCCAACGGAAAATCCGTAAACCGTTTTGGCGAACCGGTTTCCTATCCAACCGGTCCTGTCATTTTCGGTGAACCGGGAACGAACGGACAGCATTCCTTCTACCAGCTGTTACATCAGGGAACGGACATTGTTCCTCTCCAGTTTATCGGTTTTAAAAACAATCAGTTAGAAACCGATGTAGATATTCAGGGCAGCACAAGCCAGCAGAAACTCTGCGCCAACGTCGCAGCTCAGATTGTTGCGTTTGCCTGCGGTAAAAAAGATGAAAATAACAATAAAAACTTCAAAGGCGGCCGCCCATCGAGCATTATCATCGGTGACCAGCTGACACCGGAGACACTCGGTGCCCTTTTGGCTCATTTTGAAAACAAAGTAATGTTCCAGGGATTTTTATGGAATGTCAACAGTTTTGACCAGGAAGGTGTACAGCTCGGTAAAGTACTTGCCAAGAAAGTTCTTGCTCACGAGACAGACGGCGCTTTGAAAGTATACAGTGATCTGCTGAATATATAAGTAACTATTCAGGTCCGATGTGCAAAAACAATGTATTTTCGTGCTTGCATGTAAAACAAAGTGGGGCTGAAAAATCAGCTCCGCTTTTTTTTATTTTTCACTTGACAAATCGGCAAAAAAACGGTATGATAAATAAGTCGGTGCATTACCGAAACAATTTCATATAGGGGCATAGTTCATCGGTAGAATAAGAGTCTCCAAAACTCCAGAGCTGGGTTCGATTCCTAGTGCCCCTGTTCATCAAGCAGGATTACACAGACAGAGTGATGTGGAATCCTGTTTTTGTATTTACATTATGGAAAAAACGCTGGAATTTGTTTCCCCGTGGTAAACTCAAACACCATTTGATAGCATTGTGGTGACTGTATGGTATAATGAAATCATATTCAGATGACCGCTGAGTCAGGAAAGGAGTTTCATTATGTTTAGTATGGAAGAAATTGGTAGAAAGATTCTTTCTTTGAGAAAGAGCAGAAACATGACACAAGTAAATCTGGCAGATAAATTAGGCATTACTTATCAGGCGGTTTCCAGCTGGGAAAGGGGAAACAGTATGCCGGACATCGAAAAACTGCCGGAAATTGCCAAATTATTTGAAATTTCTATTGATGAATTAATCGGGGAATCAAAAGTAGTTACTATGATGTTAAATACTTCCGAACAAGAGCCGGAAAATTTTGAAAAACTCACCGAAGAGGACATTACGGAAGTATTGCCTATATTAAAACCAGACCAGATTACAGAAGTCGTAAATGGCGTCAATAAATCGGCTTTAAAAGACATCAACAGATTTCTTCCGTTTATGGAGCCGGAAGATGTAAAAGAATTTGCAACAATAGAAGTCAGCGCCGGCAACAGCATTGGCGGCTATCTTCCCTTTTTGAACGAGGAAGATATTTTAGAATTTGCGACGGAATCATTTAATGCAGGCAATGATATTTGCATCTATCTTCCCTTTTTGAAACCGGAGGATGTGAAAGAATTTGCAGCGAAAGCATTTAGCGCCGGGAACGACATTCGCGGCTATCTTCCCTTTTTGAGTCCGGAAGATGTGAATGACGTATTTACAGAAATAAGAAATAGGTGAATCATGGATATTCTTTTTTGCGAAGCTCCGATTGAGGAGGATATAAACAGCATATTAAGTCTGCTAACCTTAAATGAAGAACATATGCGTGTAAAAAAATACATCTGCGAATATTTTCATATTCCAACAGAACCTGCGCTTCAAAACAATGCGGCATTAGAAACCACCGTCCGAACCATCGTTCAAAACGAGCAAAATAATAATGCCGCAGCAATCGCCGGCAAAATCGAAAAAATGAATTGCCTGTGGCAGGAAAATCACGACGAAATAAGTCGTACATTACGCAGTATATTTGAATGCACCTTGGAATCACAGCAGCTGCGCGCCCTTATGAGTGTGAATTGTGTCTGCCCTTATGATTTTGAGAACAATCAAATTTACATAAATTACAGGAAATCATCGGAAGAAATGCTGGAGACTTGTGTTCATGAACTGATCCATTATTACTGGTTTCATAAATGGAATGCGATGTTTAAAGACCAATACTCCTCTTCCCTTGTCTGGATTTTTTCTGAAATAGCCATTGATGCCTTGTTTTTTGAAACGCCCCTGAAGAAATATTGCGTAAGCCAGCATCCGGCACATGATCATTTTTATGAGGAATCTTACAAAGGTCAGAATCTGATGGAATATTTCAGAAAATTATATCGTGATCATTCCATAGCAGACTTCATGCGTCTGGGGATAGAAGATGTGACAAATTTATACACAGCCTGACCGGTTGCAAAAACAGGTCAGGTGTTCCCCTCTTTCCAAAGTCAGATCATAATATTATAAAAATGTTTGATTAGAACCTTAAACTACCTCCAATATTCCTTCTACAATTTTGTATACATATGTTCCGTAGTCAGAAGGAATTTTTTCATTTTCTCCCATCAAGTTTTTCGCTCTCTTTACAGCAAGCCTTACTTTTTCATCCGAATAATGTTCAAAATTCAAATGCTTCTGACCTTTCAATGGCGCACCCTTTTTAGCTAACCGAATTCTAAAATGGTCTGTTGCCTCATATTGATGTGTTTCAGTAACCGCATATTTTTTATCTTCTTCACTTACCTCATCATGATGTAACAACAACCATATTTCAAAAAACGGATTGCTTATTGCATATTTATACCCCTTTCTTTCA
>ERZ779762.998-NODE-998-length-17085-cov-3.774692_pt1 | contig 17085 bp, 12 predicted proteins | sample MGYA00511887_ERZ779762 | MGnify/ENA primary metagenome ERZ779762 (study PRJEB29588, sample SAMEA2163052) | human gut metagenome | biome: human gut; feature: human-associated habitat; material: faeces | place: Denmark | collected 2008/2010 ...
AAAACACCGCTCTGCGATTGGTGCAGAGCGGTGAGATTGAGGCGTTCAGGGTGGGAAAACAGTGGAGGATCACTCAAAATAGTATATAAAAATATATTTTGAAAATGCAATAATATACTAGTGATATTGTGTTTTTTCAATTACACATCACAGATGAGCAGTTATTTCTTTTATGTTAGCAACACAATTCAACCTGTATTCTTCTTTTATTTGTACAGGTTCGCCTAGTATTTCGGTTCTTCCAGGACTCATACAATATAATGGGCAACCTCTGGCGTTAGAAACGACACCTGTTGTTTGAAAATCTCTAACATTTATAATGCCATCATGAAGTTCATTAAATGTAAATATATCTGAATTGATATTAAGTAATTGATTAATGACATTGTCAATAGCAGTTAAAACTATAGCATACGCGGAAGCAGGTCCCATATACTGAGTTAAACGGTTCTTTATTATAAGGTGAACTTTCGGCAATGATCTTCTGGCGTCATTCAATTTTTGTGCGAAAGCATACTGCTTATAAATATCGGAAGGCAATTCTAATCCATAAATTAAAGAAAAAGCATTTTGAATAGCACGGCGTGAAGAGTCATCTGCCATAACGGGAATAATTAACTTATCACTTGCTGCAACTGCAATTTGAGTATACATAGAACTTGGATTTGAATCAAGAAACAAATAATCATATTCATTTTCTACTTTTCCAATAAAATCATTTAACCAGTCTATTATTGCTAACCATGTATTGATACCCGGGATCTGGTTGTTTGCAAGTGTTGACATTGCGTTCGTTTGTAATTCCAGTAATGGATCACCACAAAGCAAATCAATATTTGATGGAATATATGTATTATAGTTAGATGGTTTAGTCAAAAAATCGGTGACATTAAAATCAGGTACTGAATAAGGATTTGGTAATCTCAACTGAAAATATCCACCGATTGTCGCTCGGATTGAAGCTTTCTGACGATTCAAAAGGTTTTCACTTCCGCCTTGATTGAGCCCTCCTAATAGCAACTCGGAAAGGTTAGCTTGTGGGCAAACATCTATAGCCAATATTTTTTTATCTCGATTATCATTAGCATATTGGCAAATCATTTGAAAAGCTAAGCTTGTTTTTCCAGTTCCACCTTTATTGTTCCATATAAGGTATTTTTCCATATAATTAACCTCCTCGAATTCGTTTTACTTACATTATATAGCGTAGCTTAAATGTTGTCAAGGGGTTAAACCCCATATTATCCAAATGTGATTCGGATGCCCTCATTGGCATTTTCGTTCAAAAGCCAAGCATCATTGGATTATAGCAACGCAAACCCAATTTTGGGCATTTGTATTTTACACTGCTATGTACTAAGTGGCCTGCATGTCCATATAAATGGAATGAAAGGAAATATTATAATAGGAAAAACGCTCCACCTAAAATTATAAGGTGGAGCGTTTCTTAGCACAGACGCTTAGTGGTAAAGTCTCCATGCTGCATAAGGAACAACAATGCTATACATTATCGAGAATGCCAGAAATCCCATTTGAACCACCTCCTTCTTTGTACTTTAATTATACATCAAGTCTAAATATTATACAACATTATATTTTACAATCTCAGCCATGTAAAACAAACACCATTTTCCCGGAATTTGTTCATGCCTCTAACACAATCCTGTAAACATATGCTTCGGAGATATGTTTCAAAGGGAGATTCCCAAAAGAAAGCTTATGGGAACGTTTAACGGGAGAACGAGGAACATAACCGTGATCATTCTTTCCATCGCCTGAAAGATAAAGTCACGCAAATTATCTTTCATACTGATTCTTTCCTTTACGATACCGATCAGCATGAATGCAAAAACAGCTGCACATTCAGCGGCAATTGCAAGCGGGCACTTCGCAAAAACAAATATTCCAAAAATCATACCATAAGGCGCAAGGCCTGAAATAAGTGCATAGGGGGCAGTAAAATCTGTACTCCTCGTCAAGCTAAGAAACAGGAAGAAAGCAAATAGTCCCAGTATCGTGAACCAGATCTCGTCCGGTGGGACAATTGCTTTTATCCTAAGCATAGGATATATTAGTGAGAATATGCCGGAGCTTACCAAAAAGATTGCAGCCATTATCACAATGTGCGTCCTTGTAGATATGTGTTTTTTAAGTGTCATAATTTACCTCCTTATTTATCTGCCAGAATTTTCATTAGATCCAAGCACCACATTTCGTCGACAAAAAGCTCCTCATCGTAATCGTGTATGTATTTCACAAAAGAAATTATACAGTCATATTTTTGCAGTAGCTCAATTGCCTCTTTCTTGGTGAATACGGCGGTTACAGCTTCCTCATAAGCGAAAAAAGCAAGATATGCAAAGCTGTGGATAATCGGTATCAGCATACTCCTGTTGTTTTCGACTTTCTCTATCATATTATAGCAGACTTTCTTGACGTTGCAGACATATTCCGTGGTTATGTTGTTGAAAATCCATCTCATGTTTTCCATTTCGTCAAGCAGGAAAGAATACATCTGTTCTTCGTCTGTTGGATGATGATTTGGAAGCAAAAGTACATCGCAGTTCCCGAGCACGCTGTTTGCCAGAATTTCCACCGTATGAGGTTTCCCGTGAATCTCTTGAAAGAGATTGTGCACAAGGCATGGTTCGTTCAGCAGAACCGGCTGAGAGCCATTCTGTATGCTGGTCAGAACATATTTTTCTAAGAATCTTGCCCCATTTAGCTCATACATTCCTATCACGCTCCTTTTCAGTTATGAAGTCATCAAGTTCCTTAGCAACCTCATTGTAAATGTCGTCAAAATCCATCATTGTATTGTCAGGCAGGCGTTCGGCGATTTTGTTGAGGAAGATATCAAGCACTGCTTCAGAGATATCATTGCTCTTGTTGTCCTCAAATGGAAGCTGAATCATGACATGAATTTTGTCTGATGTTTCAAGAACCAGTTCTGTTTTATCGTCATCTTTCCTTGTATATATTGAATAGTCGCCGTATATGTTCAATATCTTGTTATCTATACGGAAAATCATGATACGCTCCTTTCACATTTGCCACGCTGCCCGGAGGAAATGGGCGGCGTGGCGGTTCAATGTATGTAAGACAAAGATAGCAACATGGGGAAACTATCGGTCAATCGTTATTGGTGCATTGGAATCGCCTTCTTTCGACTTTATATATTTAGTATATCACATTTCGAATATTATTGGAATTGATTCATTTACAAGGTTTGGCCTTGTAAAATGCCATTATAAATTGTAAAATGTAATCTTGTAATTTGCTGAGGTTTGGTGTATAGTATAAGTAGCACCAAATATTTTTATTTTAATTTGTAAAGGAGCGATACTATGAAGAAAACTGGTGTTGGAGCGTTTAACGATTTGTTTGAAGGCATTAAGAGTGCATTAAACGAAGAAAAAACATACTTTTTAGGGCATTCAAAAGGCCCAAATATGGATACATGGCTGAAAAAACCACACTCCCAAACAATGAATATGGTGAACGGCATTGATCCATATATGTGGCTGACTTTCTGGCTGGATGACATATGGGTGAAATCCCAATCATGGAATTCATTAATTTGGGATCAGAGCTCAAATTCGAGAAAAAATACTGGAGTTCTCATTAGAGATCCAAACAAAAGCTGTGTGCTTCAAGACCTGCCAGAATTTAAGGAGAATCCTCTAACTTGTGGAGAAATAGGGAATATCTATATTAAAAAATTTCGAGACGCAGGCACGTTTGACTCAAAATTTATTAACTATGCTACATGGTTTTTGTTTAATGAATTCTATTCCGAGGGCGATAATGGAAACTTGGTATCTCTCCCCGAAGAGGACAGTGATAATTTTTATAAAGCGGCGCTTGTTTTATGGCACAAATACTATAGCCTCTTAATAAAGTCAATCAAAGATACAGATGTGGATTCATTTCTCGCTTCACTAGATATAAAATGGAAACAGCATGGCAATAATATAGACACTGTCGATGGATTGCTTTCGCATTATGATCTTCCAGAAAAGCTCCCTGACGATACAAGTTATCGTAAAAAATGCGATGAAGCCGCAAATCTCTTCTGGAGTCAGGTCAGAGCCGCACTGAAAACACTCGAAGTAAAACCGATAATACCCTGCATTTTTACCATAGGAGGCAACACTATGAACACACCAACCTACGACGCATTCACAATCTTCAACAGCAACCCGGTATACCAAAAGTGCCGTGCTGTCCTGATGGAGGATCAGCCTCTAGTAGAATCCGGAAAGCCCGGAAAGGTTATGGAGACCTGTTCTTCTGCCGAGCTGCTCAGCTATCTGAGCTTCTTTAACACGCTTGCAAATTTCGAGGATAAGGATATCCAGGTATTCTGTACATACCTCGGAGATGATTTCGCAAGAGCGGTAAACAACCCCACTGTGCAGAAAGAGGTAATCTTCAAGAACCGCGAAATGCTGTCAGGACTTACTGGTCTGTATTTGCGGTATATATTACGGGTTTACATGAATGAAAAATATGAGGCGGTCGCCGCACATTCTTCTGAGCGTGAGTTCTTGAAGAAGATACCACTCATACGTTTCAGCCTGAATGACAGCGCTGCTGCGCATGAGTTTATTGAGAAGAATGAAGTGACAGCAACGATCCACAAATATGGCGATTGCTACGGAACATTCCGTTTAAGGTATGCAGGTGAATCTGATATAGATAATATTCTTTCCATACAGAACGCTGACGGCAGTGATGACAAGAATATATTTATCCGTGCAGGAGAAACCGAGATCCGGCGTGCATTACTGAATCGTCAGCTGTTTGTGGTCGAAGATATGCACATGGATGTTGATATAAACGCCAAAGCTACGAGATTTAATAACGGAAAATCCAAGTCCGAAACAGAAAATCCGCTTGCGGCGTTTGCTATACTGTGCTCTGATATTCTGCCGTACTCTGAAAATGGTGAAGCGGGAACCGCAAACTACAACGGGAAAATCATTGAGAGGCTGGAAACGCTCGGTTATAGCCGTAATGATTACTCCAGTTTCAACACGAACTTTGTTGCGAAAGATTACCGTGGTTACGGCTTACAGCGCCTGTTCCTAAGGCTGCTCAGCGAACTTTCGGCTAATGCGGGAAAATCGGGTGTCGTATGCACGGTTTCTGCCAATAATAAAGTATCCTACGACAACTTCGAACGTGCGGGATATGAAAAAATATCCGATGTAAATTATGTTTTCGACGGCGTAGAATATCATCGTGATTTTCTGATGCTGAAACTCAAGTAATTCGCTCAATGAGATTTTATAATTGATATTTTACAAGACTTCATCTTGTAAATGATTGGGTAGATATAAGCTTCTTGGTATGATATAATTAATTCAGAGGGACAGACAGCCCTCTGAATTAATTTTTTCAAGGAGGATAAATGCCATGAAAAAGATTCTGGTATCCTTAGCAACAGCACTGGTTATCACACTCACCTCGGTCGCTGCACCGCTCACCGAAGCGTCCGCATATGTCAAATATCGCGTAGGCACTCATAAAGTGTCAGCCAGGTCGGGGCTGAATGTGCGGTCATCGCCTGTAAGCGGCAGTGTACTTGACGTCCTCGACTGCAATGAGGTTGTCGAAATTGTTGAAGTTAAGAACAATTGGGGCAGACTTCGAACTGGCGGGTGGGTGTGCCTTGACTACTTGAACTGCGTTTCATATTACGCAGACCTAGATATTGACGCTCCCATAATGGTGAATGCCGATGAAGACCACAGTGCTATCATTGAATTCACCTTCAAAGGCATAGGCATTTCAAGGCTTTCAGCTAAATGCAACAGAGCAGTAAAAGGACAGTGGCATTACATCAATTGGGTGTCATATCCAAATTACTGTTCTGCGAGACTCGACCTTACAGATTTGAAAGACGGCGAGACTGAAATCTATCTGAACCTTATAGGCGATGACGGCTCGGTGATTTTCAGCCGGACAGTAGTCGTATATTCAGGTGATTACGCTTATGAACCAACCGCCGCAGAGAAGTACAGAAGCAATGTTCCTGATATTGCCAAGCAGCATCTCGGCAACACATACACTGCATATCTCAAGAAAAACGACGTGCAGCAATGGTGCGGTTATGCTGCGCGTGAGATAGCCTTGGAGGCTCTGACTGCCTCAGGCTTTTCCAGCACGGAAGCCCAAAACAGCATTGGTTATAGATACCTAACCGGTGCTTGTACTGCTGCGTGGTCTTACCAGCACGAAGATAATATCGGTTCCATTTTCACGTTCTTGCCGTGGTCTGTTGAGGAGTATTACTCGTGGACGGCGCAGAGAAGACTACACCCAAGTGGGACTCCTGACACGAGCGCAGAATCCTTTTACCCGCAGGTCGGAGATTTTATAATTACGGAGACAAACTATCAACTCGAAGATGGTCCCGACCACGTTGCGCTGATAACATCTGTGAGCGATGATGGCTCGACTTTCGTTACAGTCGAAGGTAACACCGGCTCGGAAGTGATCTCTGCTAGAACTGTGAAATATCACACATATGAACGTGTCACAGTCAATGTTGATGGCGTGAAATATAACACATATCGGAGGACTGACACCAGCGGCATACTTTGTGCAGTTACCACAATTCTTCGACCGGCAATCAATTAACACCTTCCCTCCATAAAAATAAAGCTGCTGCCCCCTGTGTTTCGATTAAGACACAGGGGGCAGTGGCTGTTGGTAATGAATCTTATGTATAGATAATATATGTTGACTTTTATTTTAATGTGTGTTAAAATGTATTATAGATAATTATATCATTTCAAGTCAGAAAGTTGGTAAATTGATTATGTATTCAAGATTAACCACACCGCAGCAGAATATATGGAATCTCCAGAAATATTACGCAGATTCTGCAATCAGTAATATATGCGGTGCTATATTTTACGATACAAGGCTTAGAACCGACATCTTATCCCAGGCAATCAATAAGGAGATTGAACTTCAGACCGGATTGCGTCTGCAATTTTGTGAGATAGATGGGAAGCCTGCACAGTATGTCGCAGATTACACATATCAGGATATACCTGTGCGCGTTTTTAACACAAAAGAAGATTACGCAGTGTTCGCCAATGACTTTGCAAGACAGCCCGTTAAATTAACCGGCGGCAAAATGTATGAATTCTGTATTGTTGAAGTTGAAGGCAGATCGGGATTTATTGTAAAAGCAAGCCATCTTATTTCTGACGCATGGTCTTTCAGTCTGTTTGCACATGAGATAACAAGCTTCTATAATACTTTGGCGACTGGCGAGCAGATTCCCGAAAACGATTTCTCCTACATTGATTATATCGAAACTGAAAAGCAGTATCTTAAATCCGAGAAATACGCTAACGACCGCAAATTCTGGGCAGAGAAGTACCCTGCTATGCCCGAGAAGTCGATAATCAAATATTCCGTTTCTCCGATATCCAAATTGAGTTCCGACAGATTTTCATGCCAGCTTTCCGAAGCCGATACGAAATCAATAGATGATTTCTGCAGCGAAAGCGGAATATCTCAGGCAGTACTTTTTGAGTCCGCGATTATGGCATATCTTGCAAGAATAAACGAAGAGAACACATCTGTTACAATAGGTATACCCGTCCTCAATCGCAGCACGAAAAAAGAGAAATCCACCGTGGGAATGTACATTTCCACAATGCCTCTTACCGTACCTGTCAGCAGACAAATGACAGCGGCAGAGCTTTGTGAAGAAATTACATCCGCTCACAGGGAGATTTTCAGGCATCAGAAATACCCATATCAGAATATTTTGCAGATGATACGGGAGAAATATAATTTCAGCGGCAGTCTGTTTGATGTTATGGTGAGCTATCAGAATGCCAAAACAGAAGCCTCGGGCAAAACGGAATGGTACAGCAATGGATACAGCGAAACTCCCCTGGAGCTTCACATCGACAACCGTGACAGCACTTCACACTATACTGTTACTGTCGACTATCAGACCGAGTTGTTCAGCAGTTCTGCGGAAATCGAGCTACTTGTCAACAGAATTGTCGGGATAATTCGTCAGGTTATCTCTGCACCCGATATGACTGTAGTACAGCTGGATATACTTACCGAATCCGAAAAGCAAAAAGTCATCTATGATTTCAACGATACTGCCGTCGATTACCCAAGGGACAAGTGCGTCCACGAGCTGTTTTCCGAACAGGCGGCAAGAACGCCTGACAAGGTTGCGCTTGTTTTTGAGGACAAGCAGTTCACGTATAAGCAGCTTGATGAAATGTCCAACAGCCTTGCGCACTATCTGCGGGAAAAAGGCGTGAAGCCTAACGATATCGTGCCTATTATATCACAGCGCAGCTATCTTGCGGTAGTTGCTATGTTTGCTGTGCTTAAAGCAGGCGGAGCATATATGCCCGTTGACCCAGCCTACCCTAAAGATAGAATAGACTATATGATAAATGACGCAGGAAGCGGCATTGCCTTGACCTGCGGATATAACGAGCCTCTCGCTGTCGAAACCATTGTTCTTAATGGATTTGATTTCAGCATAAATTGTACACCGATCAAAAATGTAAATACGCCCGACGACCTTTGTTACCTGATTTTCACATCCGGTTCTACTGGTAAGCCTAAGGGAGCAATGCTGAAGCATTCAGGCTTAGTCAACTTTTTGATGAAGAATAGGGCAAACTTTTTCCAAAGCGATGTAATTAATAACTGTAATCATGTTTTGGCAATTGGCGCATTTATTTTTGATATTTCTTTAGTTGAGCTGTTTCTTCCGTTATCAAATGGCCTGTCAATTATTATTGCAAACGAAATAGAAGCAAATGACCCGGAACTGCTTTCTAAAATAATTACAAATGAAAATATCCGTTTCATATGCGCAACTCCTACCCGTTTGTCATACTATTTGAACAGCCGTTCCTTTGAATCAGCAATATGCAATATCAAGACAATTCTCACAGCAGGCGAATCGTTCACGCCGGATTTGTTAGAGAAAATTCGAAAAAGTACCAATGCTAGAATATACAACGGCTACGGTCCTACTGAAACGACTGTTGGCTGTAGCTTTGCTATAATTGAAAAAGCTGACAACATAACCATTGGCAAGCCGATAGCCAACACCCAAATCCACATACTTGACAAGAACAGAAAGCCCTTGCCGATAGGCGTAGCAGGCGAGCTGTGCATATCGGGCGACGGCGTAGGCAAGGGCTATCTGAACCGCCCTGAGCTTACCGCTGAAAAGTTCATACCCAATCCCTTTATTGACGGCAAGACCATGTACTGCACGGGCGACCTTGCACGCTGGCTCGAGGACGGCGAAATTGAATACCTCGGACGAATCGACACGCAGGTGAAGATACGTGGTCTGCGTATCGAGCTTGGCGAAATTGAAAGCGTGATGAGCAGCTTTGACGGCATACACATGACCGCCGCCACAGACAAGCGTGATGAAAACGGCAGGCAGTACCTTGTTGGTTACTATACAGCGGATTCCGACATAGACGAAAAGGCATTGCGCCGGCATCTTTCGGCGAAGCTGCCGAAATACATGGTGCCAAACTATTTTGTGCACCTTGATGAAATGCCCATGACTGCAAGCGGAAAGACCGACAGAAAGAATCTCCCCCTGCCTGAGTTCACGGCTTCAAATGAGGAGTACGTTGCACCTGAGACAGATTTTGAGAAACGGCTTTGCAATGTGCTTTGCGAGATGTTCTCCGTTGAAAAAGCGGGTGTTACTGACGATTTCTTTAACGACCTTGGCGGCGACAGTCTGAAAGCGATAGAATACGTAGCGAAATCTCATACCGTAGGCGTAGAATTTGCACTGCAGGAAGTGTTTGATTACCCGACGGTGCGTTCGTTGTGCAGTCACCTGGAGAAGGGCTCGGAAAAAATCATCAGATATACTGCCGGGGATTTTGAGAAGTTCAACAGCATACTTGGCAGAAATGTTATAGACGAGAGCTTTGTTCCGGTAAAAAAGGAGCTTGGTAATGTTTTGCTGACCGGTGCTACCGGATTCCTCGGTGCGCATATTCTCGACAGCCTTATGCAGAATGAAACAGGAAAAATATATTGCCTTGTAAGAAGCAACTCCCCCGATGACCGCCGTGGAAGATGGCCGCAGATGCTGCAATACTATTTCGGCAATAAATACGACGGCGAGTTAGGAAAGCGGATAATTCCGGTTGTCGGCGATATAACCAGAGATGGATTATCAGACAACGCACCCACAGACGTGCAGACGGTTATTCATACTGCAGCGACAGTAAAGCATTTCGGCTCATATGAATATTTCCGCAGCGTGAATGTAGAGGGAACACAAAATGTCATAAACTACGCAAGCCGTATCGGCACTAAACTGATACATATTTCAACAATAAGCGTCAGCGGAAACAGCCTTGCAGATGAGTTTGCTGTGTACCGTTCTGAGGAACTGAAGAATTTCTATGAAACCTCGCTGTTTATCGGTCAGCCGCTCGACAATGTATATGTACGCAGCAAGTTTGAAGCCGAAGTTGAGGTACTTGAGGCTATCCGAAACGGAATTAATGCGAAGATAATAAGAGTAGGAAACCTGACGAACCGTCTTTCTGACAGCAGGTTCCAGCCTAACTATAAGTCAAACGCATTCCTTACAAGATTCAAAGCGGCGCTGGATCTAGGCATGGTTCCGGATTATCTGCTGCCGATATATGCGGAATTCTCTCCCATAGACCAGACCGCAGATGGAGTTATAAAGATAGCACAGTACGCTGATGATCAGTGCGTTTTCCACCTCAACAGCAACCGCCCGATCTACTTTGACAGGCTTGTAGAGGTGCTGAATCAGCTTGGATACCGAATGGATGTAGTTAGCGGTGAGAAATTCAACCGCACTCTGCAAAATCTCGCAAAGAACTCAAAAACCGAATACATCTACGAAGCTTTCCAGAATGATATGAACGAGAACGGAGAGCTGGTTTACGACAGCAATATCCGTATCAGGAACGATTTCACTGACTGGTTTATGAAAAAAGTCGGGTTTGAATGGGCACAGATAGACTTTGATTATATCAAGGGATATCTGGAATACTTCAGGAACTTAGGATATTTTGAGGTGCGCAATGAAGAATAAACCGTATCCTTATTACACCAATGAGGAATACCATGATTTGAAGCAGATGGTGTATTCCAAGGCTGAGAAAATACCGGATAAACCGGCGTTCAGCTTTTCAGCCGCAAAGAATACCGTTGTCACTAAAACCTTCAAAGATTTTTGCGATGACGTCGAGGCTTTCGGAACTTATTTGCTTGCAAACGGATACAGCGGTCACACAGGAATTATAGGCGAAAACTCGTATGAATGGCTTGTCGCCTTTTTCGCTATTGTGAATATGGGCGCAGTTGCCGTGCCTATCGCTAAAGATCTGTCGGCAGACGAAATAGCTCAGCTGATCGAAAAGGCTGACTGCAATGCAGTTCTTGTATCCAAAAGCTATACGGACCTTGTGAGTGTGCAGGACGGCATTAAGCTGCTCAGCCTCAATGATATTTCCACATATATCAACAGTGGCTTGGAGCGTATTCAAAGTGGTGACACCAGCTTCATAAACAGTCGAATAGACGCCGACAAAATGGCTGCGATCTTCTTCACCTCGGGAACGACAGGTTCAAGCAAGGGAGTAATGCTGAGCCATAAGAACATGATCTCAGACACGATATTCGCCTGCCGTAATTTCAGACTGACAGGTAACAGTATAGCTGTTCTGCCGTTTAATCACACATTCGGTTTGATAACAGCGATTATGGCTCAATTCAATTATGAATTCTGCTCGTTTATAAATAAAAGCACAAAGCGTGTTTCGCAGGATCTCCTGACTGCAAAGCCCGTAGGTACATTTATGGTTCCGTTGTTCATCGAGACCTTTTATCGAACCATCATGTCCACTGCCGAGAAAACGGGCAAGCTGAAAAAGCTGCAAACAGCCGAGAAAATCAGCAATGCTCTTCTGAATGTCGGAATAGACCTGCGAAAGAATCTGTTCAAAAGCGTACGCAATGCTTTTGGCGGTAATATGGAGTACATAATCTGCGGTGGTGCGCCGCTGGAAGAAAAGTATGTGAAGAAGTTCCGTTCGTGGGGCGTTAATCTGTACAATGGATACGGAATCACAGAATGTTCACCGGTCGTATCGGTAAATAGAAATTCATACTGGCGTGACGGGAGCGTTGGACCGGTTCTCAAAGGCTGCGAAGTAAGAATTGCGGCTGACGGCGAGGTACTGGTTAAGGGCGATAATGTAATGCTCGGATATTACAATGACGAACAGTCCACGGCGGAAGCTCTGGTAGACGGATGGTATCACACGGGGGATCTTGGGCATATCGACACAGATGGATTCTTATTTCTTACTGGGAGAAAGAAGAACCTGATAATACTCAGCAACGGCGAGAATGTTTCACCGGAGGAGATCGAAGCTAGGATATTGAATGATGACGCTGTTTCCGAAGTGGTTGTATACGATGACGGAGGTCAGATTGTTGCTGAAATCTACCCTACTGATGGTTTCCTTGATGACAAACCGCACTTTGATTCGCTCATAAGGCAAATCAACGAAGGTCAGCCCAAATATAAGCAGGTCAGCGTTGTCAAGCTCAGAAAGAGCGAATTCCAGAAGAATGCAACCAAGAAGATTATACGCTATAAGGTGAAGGAGGAACAAAAGAATGTTTGATAAGGTTGTGCAGATACTTGGCGATTACACGGATTTTCTGACAGAAAAAATGAATGAATCCACCGATTTGGTAAATGATCTCGGTCTTAATTCTCTTGATGTAATGAATGTTGTCGTTGCGTTTGAGGATGAGTTTGGAATTGAAATACCAGATAGAGTTATCAGTGGCTTCCATACGGTTGGTGATATTGTGTTATATCTTAATAATAACATAATTTAGCAAAATTCTTTTGTTGCTACCTGATTGAATATTGTAAGAATAATTTTGCAACCCTCTTAGACCTTTTATTGACATTTTTGCTATCTGTTTTACTTAGAATTACAAAGTTCAGCATACACAGACTTTCGAATCCGTGAAAACATTTTGAAAACATTTATTCTTATAACGTCATATACACATAGCCAAAATCACAAATCTGTTTCTGATAAATGGCTTTGTAAAGCCCTTATCCAATCAGAAACAATGTGTCGTTTTCGAGTGGGAATATCTTCAACACTAATTTCTTATATTATCTTTTTAGCCTTGCAAATACATTATAACTGTTATTTCTATATAAATCGCACACAAGGAATGGCACTATATGAAATGCAACGCTTATTATGAGAAAAATCAAAAGCATATAAGATGTGACTTGTTGGACTTGACAATCACACTATGCTGTGATATACTGTTCTCACGAGGTTCAACAAACGGCTTTATAGAGCGGTAAATCCGGTCGCAGGTTTCCGCTGTCACGGGTCATCTCGACCATCACGCTCTCTACCTATGTGTTGGTAGAGATACAGAATCCCTCTTGGAATGCTTTCCGAGAGGGATTTTCGTTTGTATTCGGCTCTATCTCTTTATAGATGTTAAATGAATGCTTGTTCGTGTTTTCCCTGGAGTATATATGAGAGTATGGGAGTCAGCATGGGTGTCAGAATAGTAGAGGTTATCGTGGCATAGGCAGGAATTTTCTTCCCACGCTTCGGGTCAATGAGTATTCGCAGCCGCATAATAATTCAGATGGTATCGTGACCGTTACCTCTACCTTTGTGTCGTAGACTACCACGCTTTTCACATACTGACCTATGAATTTCTTGCATTCAGCTATATTTCTTTCATAGATGTATATAGATAGCTCGCTTATGCGTTCGGTCAGTTCTGCGGTGGATATATCTATATCGGTTTCTGTGGTACTTAGCGCTTTCTGACGTTTGATACATGAATATTCATCGGCTTTGAGCTGGGATAATATTTCTTTACAGTCGTCCTCTGCAATTCCGTCAGCTATTGCATTCAGAATGTTCTTACGGCGTGTCTTTATGCGTTCCAGTTTTATAGTCAGGTCTGCTAATTCCTTTATCACGCTTGTATTGTGCTGTACTGCCTGTTCCTTGATTTCAGCTATGATATCCGGAATATAGTCCTCGTTGAATATGTTCTGTTCCAGCACCTGTAATACATATTCTTCAATCCTATCATGCCGGATTTCCTTGTTGGCACATACCGTTGACTGCTTATGCTGACAGCGATAGGAGCAGTATGTATAGCCCTTTCCGTTCATGCGCCTGTTTCCAGTCATGATTGCACCGCAGTGACCGCACCGTATCATTCCGCTTAGCAGATATGTAGTTTTAGCTGTGTTCGCTCCCGGTGACAGCTTATGCTTTGCCATTATCTCAGCGGCTTTGTCGTATGTTTCTTCATTGATTATTGCAGGCACTCCGTCAGGGATACATATTACTTCATCTTCCGGCTTGGCTCTGTGTCGGTTATGCTTTCCGTCCCATTGATTGTAGACGTAATACCCGGCATATTTCTTGTTCCGTAGTATGCTGTACAGCGAGTTCTTTGCGAATTCGTTGCCACATTTGGTCACATAGCCGCATTCATTCAGATGTGCTATTATGGTGTTATATCCGTATCCTGACGTGTACATATCGAATATCTTATGGACGATTATGGCTTCATTTTCATTGATTACCAGCTTTTTGCTGTCCGGGTCTACATCATATCCCAGAGGAGCAATACCGCCGTTGTGCAGACATTTCTTCGCCCTTACCTTGAATCCTTTCATGACCTCTCTGCCGAGATTACTGCTGTAATACTGCGCCAGTAATTCAAACATACCCTCCATCAATTCGCCCTCTGGTGTATCGTCAGTAGGTTCTAGTACTGATATTACCCTTACTCCGTTCTTATCCAGTATTGCTTTAGCTACCGTACTATCCAGCCTGTTCCTTGCGAATCTGTCGTACTTATGGACTATTACGACACTGAATCCACCGTCCTTGCTGTCCTCTATCATCTGATTGAATCTGTCACGCTTTGCCGTTGTAGTAGCTGATTTAGCACGGTCGATGTACTCTGCAATGATGGTATATCCATTCTCCCTGGCATACCTGCGGATAGCTTCTTCCTGTGCTTCGATTGATGTTTCATGCTGCATATCTGAGCTGAATCTTGCATACAGCACGGCATTCTTGTTTTCGTTCATGGTGTTTATCCTCCTGATATTTTTTGGGGTCTATCCCAGAGGATAATATATGTTTACGGTCTTTGCGATTACGCATACAGGAAACGGCTGTCACTCTCAGAGTGACAGCCGCATTGTCCTTGCTCACAATTACCTTTTCGACTATGTTTCTTATGAATAGCCGACATTCCGGGGTTCTCCCTGACATGATGAATGCCGGGAGAATATTCAGCGCCTTGTTCAGTTGTTCTTCCGTGACTGATACAGATTTCTTCTGTTTCAGTTCGCTGATTTTGCTTTCCACTGCACTTTTATCCTGCTCCAGTTCTTTCAGCCTGTCGATTACTGACTCTATCTGACCGCCTGTTTCAAGGGCATTCAGCAGGTTTTCCTGCTTGGTTTTGATGTCCTTTAGCCTGCGAGAGTACTCACCGATATCATCGCTGATACCTGTAATACGCTTGGCGCTGAGTTCCCGGAGAATATTCAGCAGTACCGGAATATTATCCTTACAGAGCAGGTATTTCTTCACCATAGTAATGACGAATTCATCCAGTTTATCGCTGTTTATCTCATGGTTTTCGCATTTCTCTCCCGGCTTATGTCCACAGCGGTACACATGGGTCACTATGCCTTTTCCGTTCTTCTTTGCACAGCCGCTCATCATACAGCCGCAGTGACCGCACCTGACTAATCCGCTCAGCATATAATTATGCTTGGCTGTATTTGCTCCGGAGTTACGCTTGTTGTACTCCATGCGCTTTGCCGCCTTGTCGAATACTTCCTTAGAGATAATAGCAGGGACGCCGTTCTCTATGCGGACTATCTCGTTATCCGGCTTTCTGGCATGGCTGTTTTTCTTTCCGGCACGCTTGTTGAATACATATACGCCCATGTACTTCTCATTATGGAGAATGTCATACAGGGAGTTCTTGCCGAATTTTCTCTGTTTCTTCGTTGTATACCCCAGTTCGTTCAGCTTATGGCATATATCACCGTAGCTGTTGCCGCTGACGTACATATCGAATATCAGCCGGACAGCCTTTGCTTCTTCCTCGTTTATTTTCAGCGTTCCGGTGGACAGTTCTACATCATAGCCCAGGGGAGCAATGCCGCCGTTGTGCTTGGCTCTCTTGGCGTTCACCATCTTTCCCTTGACGAGTTCGTTAGCGAGGTTCTTACTGTAGCCATCTGCCGCCGCTACTCCGAGAGCCTTAATTATGATACCTGACATTGTACTATCATCGTAATACTCCGTAGCAGATATGTACTTTACGCCGTTCTCGTCCAGCTTGTTTTCACTGATGTAGAAATCCTTTACGTTCCTTGCGAATCTGTCGATTTTGCTTGTAATGACATACTGGAATTCTCCGTTCCTGCTGTCCAGTATCATCTGGTTGAATCTGTCACGTCTTGCAGTTGTAGTTCCTGATTTTGCACGGTCGATATATTCAGAGATGATTTCATAGCCGTTATTGAGCGCATACCTTGTGACGATATCCCGCTGTGCTTCTATTGAGGTTTCATGCTGTAAATGAGAACTGTATCTGCCATAGAATACAGCTTTTTTCAGAGTGCTTTCTGACATCTTGTTCCTTTCCATATACAGATGAGGGATAAGCTAAGCGGCTTATCCCTCTTGATTTTTTATAGCTTCTTTTATCAGCTTGTCATAGCTTTTGAGTATATCATCGACATCTCTGGGGCAGTCAGGTGTTTCGACGTACTCTACTTTGAGCTTCAGCTTCTTCATGAGATAGTTGAATGCTTCAGGCTCGATTCCTGCTTGTCTGAGTGTTTCTTGACTGTCAATAATTACAGTACCCTTTGTGATATTTGTCATTTTGTTCTTGTATGATATAGTTAAGCCCCATATCATATCCTTTCATAAGATTTACGCTCAT
>ERZ779762.1004-NODE-1004-length-17006-cov-2.567105_pt1 | contig 17006 bp, 14 predicted proteins | sample MGYA00511887_ERZ779762 | MGnify/ENA primary metagenome ERZ779762 (study PRJEB29588, sample SAMEA2163052) | human gut metagenome | biome: human gut; feature: human-associated habitat; material: faeces | place: Denmark | collected 2008/2010 ...
GTTGTACATTTTCCTCACCGTACTTTGATTGTAATACATTAATCTGAAGTTGATATGTAGATTTCTGTATATTTAAAATTCAGTTTCTGCCATAACTAAAACGGCGGATGCAATTTTCAGCATCCGCCTTGTTTTTCGTATCTTATTTATTGACAAAATATCTGATGATATCCTGACGGGTTACGATACCGATAAAAGTACCGAGGTCATCGGTTACGGGGATAAAGTTCTGATTCATTGCCCGTGCAAGAAGCTCGTCCATACCTACCGAAATTTTAACTGCCGGATTAAAGTCGGGACGGAGTATGTCACGGATACGAAATTCTTCCTGTTCTTCAATATCGCCCGAAGTCTTTTTGTCAATTATATGCCACAAAAAGTCACCCTCGCTCACCGTGCCGACATATTTTCCGTCACGGGTTATAACAGGGATAGCGGTGTAGCTGTGAGCACGCATTTTTTCAAGTCCCTGTCTTAGGGTATTGTCCTCATAAATATATTTTAAAGAATCTTTATGCTTTAAAAGCATAATAACATTCATCTTTTCACCTCCAGTCAAAAAACAAATATTTGTCAGCCAAAGGTCATTATAGTACCAAACAAACAATATTGCAATATCTTTTTACAATATTTTACACAATTATTGCATTTTTGATTTTACATACTTGTTTGTAACATAAAGCTGTCCGATAAGGTACACCACGCCTGCCGTGAGCAAAAGCGTTTTAACCTGCAAAAGTCCGCTCATCATAAAAATTACTGCGGTTACGGCTGTAAGAAGATATACCCATAATTTTGAAAATCTGTTAAAGCATAAAAACCACAAAATAAGTGCAACGACCGTCAGAACACAGGTTGAGATTATCCAAAATGTTTCCATAATCGGCTTTGTAAAACCGCCCTCAAGCACGCCGATGTTAATTCCCATAAGGAAAATACTGCAATATTTTCCGATTCTTTCTATGTAAAGCATAGCCCTGTTATCAAAAATTGTTCTGTCTATTCTGTTGCTTTTTATATAGACGATGTCGGGTACAAGCAAAGCAATTGCAAAAGCAAGTCCGTACCAGTTAAAAAGATTTGTACTGAAAAAGTCCATAAGTTCACTCCGTTATTTATTGTTTTCGTGGTATTCACAAAATTCCTTAGTTTTGCTCCAATACTTTATTCCCCAGTTTTCAAAATTCCACTCTTCCATATAATCGTTACATTCGTAGTCGATGTACCACAAAAGTCCGTTGTTTAAAATGAAATTTGTCGGAAAATAATCTATGTTAATTCCTTTTGGATTCAACAGTCTGCACATTTCACGAATCTGCTCAATATATTCGGGTTTCATCTCATTCTGCAAAACAAGCTCATATGCGGTTTTTCCGTCAATGTAATCTTTAAGAATCCTCTCGTTTTCTACATCGCAGTCAATAAGCTTCGGCAGTCTGAGCCCGACATTTTTCAGCCGTTCGTAATCGTTAAGCTCACTTTGAATTTTGTTACCGAAGGTATAGTATGAACACGGCTCGTGGTGAATCTGCTTTAAAACATAATTGTGTTCTCCGTCTGACACAAGGTAGGAATAACCGCCCTTGCCTTTTCCGAGAAGCTTAATGACGGTAAAATCTTTTCCGTTCACACTCATAGTATCCATAAGAACACCTCCGCACATATTACCGTATTATTTTATCACAGCTAAAGTTTGGGTGCAAGTTTTAAATTCTTTATGTGTAATGAACAAATGCTAAAATAAGTACATTCGGTAAAATAAAAAAGCGTGGATTTATAAATTTATTTTCCCATGCGGCAATTTATTACAAATTTGTTGTTGATTTTCTTATTAAAAAAAAGTATGATATAGAATATATTATTCTGCCCAAATGCCACAGTTGTGACATTTGATGCCCGCTACAATTGAATAACAACTTTTAACACACAGGAGAAGATTTATTTGGAAAAGAAAAAATTCAGAATCAGCGGAAAGCTGATATTTAATCTCGCTGTTGTGGCAATCTCGATTTATCTGATCATCTACTTCTTTGTTTCGGAGGACGGTCTAATCGACTTGCTCAAAAAGCCTGACGGCTGCAATATGCTGATTATCCTTGCGGCTTTGCTGATTTATGATTTGAACATCCTTGTTGACGCTGTTGTCACGCTGATATATGTGCGGTCAAAGTATGAGAATTTCAGTTTTATTGAGGCTTTGAAGGTCGCATTTGTCGGAGTATTTTTCAGTGCGATTACACCGTCAAGCACAGGCGGACAGCCTATGCAGCTTTACCTTATGTCAAAAAAGAACATAAGCGTAGGTTTCGGTTCGGCTTGTATGACGCAAAAGTTCATTGTGTATCAGATAGTAATGACCGCTGTCAGCGTTATTGCCGTTATCACAAGGTTCAACTATTTCAGCGATGCTTTTACAAACATCTGGTCAACGCTTTTCATTGTTTTCGGATTTACCGTTCAGCTTGCAATGACGGCTTTGTTCCTGCTTGTTTCATTCAGCCACAAGGTTACAAACAAGCTCATCAATCTTATTTATAAGATTATGAAAAAGTTCAAGTTCATTAAAAATCCCGAAAAGAAGGTTGAAAGACTTCACAAAGAAGTTGATATGTTTCACGACACAAACAAACAGCTTTTTTCAAGCGTAAAACGGCTTGTTGTAATTTATGCACTTGTATTTATTCAGGTAATTTTAATTCTTTCAATCCCCTACCTCATCTATGTTTCATTTGGAATGGCTCCGATTGCAAGAGCGGCAGGTCAGCCGACACTGTCATTTTACGATTCAATCTGCATTCAGTCATTCGTGCTGTTCACGGCAAACCTTATACCGCTCCCCGGTGCGTCGGGCGGTGCGGAGCTTGCATTCACAATGTACTTCGGTTCATTCTTCAAAATCGGTGCAATAAGCAAAATCAAGCCGGCAATCCTTATGTGGAGATTTATTACATACTACGGAGCAATGCTGATTTCTGCCCCGTTCTCCTACTTTACAAAGGGTAAAAGGCGTGACGATGAAATAAAACAAATTGAAGAAGAACTTGAATCGGAAATGGAAAATAAAAAATCGGAAGAAAAAGTAACTCAGTAGTATTTTCATAAATATCTCTTTCAAAAACGGAGCAGACACAATTCAGTCTGCTCCGTTTTTTGTTGTATGACAAACCGTTAGCCATTTTTTACGGTCAATTGTTGGAAACAATTTGTAGTGGCGAACCGTGTTCGCCGCTATAGTATATCTTCAAACATTCTGTTTAAGGCAGGTTTTCAGGTCATCTTCTGCGTTGCTGATTGGACGCAAGCCGAATGTTTCTGACAAATACTGCAACACATTCGGGCTTAAAAATGCAGGGAGTGTCGGGCCGAGGTAGATATTCTTTATTCCGAGGCTTAAAAGTGCCAGCAAATCGGCAACCGCCTTTTGCTCATACCACGAAACAATCAGCGACAACGGCAAGCCGTTTACATCTGTATCAAACGCATCGGCAAGTGCTACGGCAATGCAGATTGCGGAGTAAACATCGTTGCACTGACCGATGTCGAGTAATCTCGGCAAGCCGTCAATGTCACCGAATTCGAGCTTGTTAAAGCGGTATTTTCCGCAAGCGAGCGTCATAATTATGCAGTCTTTCGGAACATTTTTAGCAAACTCCGTGTAGTAATTTCTGCCCGGTCTTGCACCGTCACAACCACCAATAAGGAAAAAGTGTCTGACTTTTCCGCTTTTGACGGCCTCGACAATTTTATCGGCATATGAAAGCGTAGCGTGATGACCGAATCCCACAAGAATTTCGTGCGGTTCAACATCTTCCTTAAAACCTCCGAGTTCAATTGCCTGCTGAATAATTTCGCTGAAATCTTTGTCGCCGTTTTCCTTTTTGCCGATGTGCTTAACACCCTCCCAGCCGACAACATTTGTACTGTAAATTCTGTCTTTGTACGAATCTCTCGGCCGCATAAGGCAGTTTGTCGTCATAAGAATACAACCGGGGATATTGTCAAACTGCTTTTGCTGATCTTGCCATGCACCGCCGAAATTGCCGATAAGATGCGGATATTTTTTTAAACCGTCATAGCCGTGACACGGCAGCATTTCGCCGTGAGTATAAACATTTATGCCCTTGCCCTTTGACTGTTCAAGGAGCATTTCAAGGTCTTTCAAATCGTGACCCGACACAATAATAAACGGACCTTTTTTGATGTGAACATCAACCTTGTGCGGTGACGGATTGCCGTAGGTTTCAGTGTTTGCTTCATCAAGTTTTTTCATAACTTCAAGAGCATTTTCACCCGTTCTCATCGTCATTCTGATAAGCTCTTCAACCGTGAGCGAATCATCCGTTGTCGCCTCAAGTGCAGTGATGTAAAAATCGTCAACCTGATCGCTGAAATAGCCGAGTTCACGAGCCTGATGACCGTAGGCGCTTATGCCTTTGAGACCGTAAACAATTGTCTGTCTTAAAGAGCGGATGTCTGGGTCAAGCGACTTTTCGTACATAATTCCCGCAAGCGGTGCGTCTTTGAGCATTTCCGACTTTGTTTCGGGAAGATTGTAGGTTGCGTGCAGAGTATGATTTTTGATTTCGCCCACAACTTCACGAAGTTTTTCCTTGATTTGCTGAGATTCACGCAAAAGCGACACATGCACATCGGCATCAAAGTTTACATTCGTCAGCGTTGTAAAAAGGCAGTTTTCCACAAAGCGAACAATGTCCTTGTCAATGTGCTGACCTTTTTCAATAAGCACCTTGCCGTAACAGCTTATGCCCTTCAGCTGAAAGATAAGTAAATCCTGAAGATTTGCAATTTCGGGAGTTTTTCCGCAAACACCGAGCCGTGTGCAACCCTTTCCGTTCGCAGTCTGCTCACACTGATAGCAAAACATCTCATAACCCAAGTCCATATTATTACTCATAAAAATTACCTCCGAAACATTCTGCAAATATTATCTGCAAATTTTCGGAGGTTTATTCTTAATTTTGATTTTTAATAAACACTGAATGAAGTGCTCTCACTCTGACCGCCGCCTGAAACGGTTATCGGATAAGTTCCCGATTTTGTTCTTGTGCCGACTTTCCAAGACCACGATGCGGTGCCATTGATGTCGGAAGTAACATCTTCAAGTCCGCTTGCCGTTGATATTCCGCTGTTATACACAACTGTGATTGAATATGTTGTGTTTGGAGCGCCGTGAATACTAACGCTCGCAAACGAACCTGCACTTACGCTTGATGTAACATTTGTAAATTCGAGCGTTGTTTCAGCCTGTGACGACTTATCCTCATGCTTTTCTACAACCTTTTTTACAGGTTTTTTAGTGGGTTTCTGAGTAGGTTTTTCTGTAGGCTTTTCAGTCGGTTTCTCGGTGGTCGGCTCTTCCGTTGTAGGTTCTTCGGTTGTCGGCTCTTCCGTAGTCGCTTCGGCAGTTGTTTCGTCTTCAAAAACAGACGAAACAATGTCATCAACAGTATTGCTTGACTCTGATGCTTGGGAACATCCCGAAAATGTAAGGAGCAATCCCAGTGTTACTGCAACAGCTAATGTTCTAAATTTTCTCATCTATTGTCACCTCATACAATTATTTTATTTAATAATAGTACAATTTGTTTTATTTGTAAAGAGCTTTTTGTGCAAATAATCAATAATTGTTATTTTTTAGAACATAACTGTGTAAAAAAAGAACAGCCAAAAGGCTGTTCTAAAAAAAATGTATTAGATTTTTATTTTAAAGATTTGCAAAAACCTTTGTGCCTTTATTCTTAATCCAAAACCAAACCGGAAGGCTGATGAGGATAAAATAAAATGCTGTGCAGGCGAGGAAAATTTCAGTCGAAATTCCAATTTCAAAGCTGAGAAGAACAGGATACGCAATAGCAGGTACGCATACGGCAAGAACTGAAAGTAATAACGAAAGCATAACGCTTGCACTCTGTTTTACTGCCTCAGCGGTTGTGTTCCAATCAAGCTTTGGCTTTTTCAGGTCAAACATAAGTCCGAGAAGACCCGAGAACAACGAGAAAATTATCGGAATAAGAATTGTGATAATAATATTAACCGGTTTCATTCCGAGCATTATTGAAAGAACAACCGAGGGTACAAGTGAAACAACACCATTTATAATAAAGTGCAGTTTCAGCTTTTGCGTAAGCACCTGCAACGGTGATACAGGAAGCGACTGCATAAGCCAGAGGTTCTTTGCCTCCATTGAAATTGATGCCGCAGAAATCGGTCCCAGTGAAATCACAAAGGCAATCACAAGTGGAAGATATACTGAAATCATTTCAATCAATGTACTTGGAAATTGCTTCAGCGTATTAAGCTGGAACACCGCATAAATTGTTCCGCCTACCATAATTAACGCACTGAGTCCGCTGTTAAGTATATAGGTCGCGTTGCCTGTGAACATCATTCTTTCTTTGCGTAAAAGCGCCTTTGATGCAGAGCTTACTTTCAGGGTTTTCTCCTTATACACGGCTTTCTTCGCACCCTTTTTCGCTGTTGCAAGCTTTATGAAGCTGTGAGAAAGCACCGCATAAACAATTGCAAAGAATGCAATAATTACTACAGCAACACCAAAAAGCGGCAACAAGTCGCCCGATGCGCCAAGTCCTGTGAGATAAAGCGGATATGCACTGTCCATTATATTTGCACCGATGCCAATTGAATTTGCAGCGAGTGTTTTTACAAGGTCCTCTGCCTGATAATAAAGGTAAAAATACAGTGCAAAGAAAACAAGTGAAAATACGATTGTCACAACATTTTTATGTCTTGTCCTTGATGTTACAAATGCAATCAGACAGCCGAGAATGCACGAAACGCTCAGGCTTAAAAGCGGAACTAAAAGCAGAATCACAATCTGACTTACTACAAGCGAAACCGAAACAGACGCATTTGTTGCATAGGCCGCAAAAGCAGGGACCTGTACAAGTGCACAAAAGAGAAGATTTTGTGCATACAGTGGCAACATTCTGCAAAAGAGAATACTGCGAGGCGGAATAGGCATTGAAAGCAAAAGTTCATTATCCTTTGCCTCATAAAGCTGTGAGAGCGAAAGGAAAATACAGCCTATTGTGCTGATTACAAACGACGCACCCATAACATAGAGAAAATACAACCAACTGAATCCCGATGTTGCAAGCATAGGTGCCATCATGCTGAACATATTGTAGAACATAAATGCAAATACAACACCGACAAAAGTGAGAAGAGCAAGATAAACAGCCGGTGAGTTAAACGAACTTTTTTTGCCGTTCTTTTTCTTGTTTGACGAATTTGCGGTGTACCGTGCAAGTGCCTTTTGAAATTGGAGTTTAATTAAGGTTTTAAGCATCTTTCTCCTCCAGTTCAAGGAATACATCTTCAAGCGAATCATCGCCCTTGACCTCATCCATTGTACCCGACTTGATAAGTTTGCCGCTTTTGATGATAGCAACCTTGTCGCAAAGCTTTTCGGCAACTTCAAGCACATGGGTTGAGAAGAAAATCGCACCGCCGTTATCGCACATCTCTCTCATCAAAGTTTTGAGAAGGTGGGATGATTTTGGGTCAAGACCTACAAAAGGTTCATCCATAATGATAAGCTTTGGGTTATGTATGAGTGCGGAAACAATTGCAAGTTTTTGTTTCATACCGTGAGAATAGCTGTCAATTGTCTGAGCAAGTGCATTTTTAATTTCAAACATTTCAGCATATTTACTGATTCTCGCCTGACGGTCAGACTGGCTGATTCCGAAAATATCGGCAATAAAATTGAGGTACTTAATACCTGTCATAAACTCATACAAATCGGGATTGTCGGGAATGTAAGCAATTTTGCGCTTACATTCGAGAGGTTTTTCTTTTACCGACACACCGTCAACATAGATTTCGCCCTCGTCAAAGTTGAGAATTCCACAGCAGGATTTGATTGTTGTTGTCTTACCAGCACCGTTGTGTCCGATAAAACCGTAAATCTCGCCTTTTTGAATATGAAGTGACAAATCGTCAACAGCCTTTTTGTCACCGTATTTTTTAGTTAAATGTTCTATTCTGAGCATAAGCGCTCCTCCTATAGCCAAATAAATTACGCAAATTATACTACACAAAATATTCTTGTGTCAATATGTTATAAAAATTCAACAAGTTTGAATTACAAACCAATAAATCTGCGAAATTTGGATAACAGAAACCATTTTTGATGAAATGTAAAATCTATTGAAATATTTTGCATTACGAATCATCTTGAATATGTGCAGGAATGATTTATAATATTAGTACAGATTATTTTTTGGAGGTTCATCTTGGCAAAGTTCAAAAGAAAATATACACTCGGGGAAGAAATTTTCAACTCTGTATCACACGGAATCGGTGCAGGTCTGTCGATTGCGGGAACGGTTTTGCTTATCGTTACGGCGACAATCCACACAAATGCGTGGGGTGTTGTCAGCTCATGCATTTACGGTGCATCGCTCATCATACTCTACACAATGTCAACTCTGTATCATTCTTTCACAAACGAAAAGGTAAAAGCATTTTTCCGAATAATGGATCACAACACAATTTTTCTGCTGATTGCAGGAACATACACACCGATTACTCTTTACTACCTCAACGGCGTGACAGGTTGGATTCTGTTCGGAATTGTGTGGGCATCGGCAATTTTCGGAATAGTTATGAACTCAATCAACCTTGAAAAAGCAAGGATTCCGTCAATATTCTGCTACATAGGAATGGGTTGGGTAATAATCTTTGCAATAAAACCGCTTATGGAACATATGCCGTCAATTTCGGGAATCTTCCTCATAATAGGCGGAGTATTCTACACGGTGGGGATTATATTTTACGCAATTAAAAGGGTAAAATATTTTCACTCGATATGGCACTTATTCACGGTTGCGGGAAGTGTGTTTCACTACTTTGCAATTCTTCTCGGATTTTTTCGTATTTAACTAAAGCGAAAGCTGACCGCATAAAAATCCGCAGGTAAATCTTTCACACGCAAAAAAATGGGCTACAGAAAAACCTTTCGTTTTTCTGTAGCCCTAAATTTTATAAAAAGATTTGTTTAGTTAGCTGGAACGCCTACGGAAACCTCTCTTACAGACAGAGCTTCCTTTGGAAGTGTGTACTTCTGCTTGTAAGCCTTGTAATCTGCGTTGTACTGAATATCATCGGAATTTTTGAGTTCGTGAAGATATTCGTGTGCGTCGTAGCCGTTGCGATTGATTTCAATAACACCGATTGCAATGTTTGAGCAATGGTCCGAAACTCTCTCGATATTTGTGATAAGGTCAGAGAATACAAAGCCGAGTTCGATTGTACAGGTACCGTTAGTAAGACGCTTAACATGGGCGTCTTTAAGCTTGTCACGCAGACGATCAATAACCTGTTCAAGCGGTTCAACCTTTGAGGCAAGTGCAAGGTCATTATCAACAAAAGCAACAGTAGCGTTGTTGATAATTTCACGAAGTGCGTCAACCATAACGGCAAGACCTGCTTTCGCCTCTTTTGAGAACGAAATGTTCTTTTCGTGAATTTCCTGAGCAACCTTTACAATGCTTACCGCATGATCGCTGATACGCTCAAAATCACCGATTGTGTGAAGAATGAGCTGAATAGTTTTACTGTCGTCAGCCGAAAGCTGTTTGGAACTGAGCTTTACAAGATATGTTGAAATAACATCCTCATAGGAATCAATCATATCTTCGTTTTCATGAATTGTTTCCGCAACCTTTTCGTCATAATGGTCAACAAGTTCAAGTGCGCCGAGGAGCGTACCCTCAGAAAGACGAGCCATTTTTTCAGCAAGTGACTTTGCACGCTCTGTTGCAACAGAGGGAGTGTTGAGAAAACGCTCATCAAGGAACGGAACATCCGAATCCTCTTCCTTGTCCTTGATTGTAAGGCAGGCAAGCTTTTCAAGATACTTGTTGAACGGAAGAAGAATTGCAGTTGCAAGCAGATTGAATGCTGTGTGGATAACCGCAATGTTCTCGGGACCTACGATATCATTAAGGAAACCGTAGTTGATAAAGAGGTTAGAACCGTAGAACAATGCACAAATTACAAGTGTGCCGATAATATTGAAGTAAAGATGTACAAATGCGGCACGCTTTGCGTTTTTCTTTGCACCGATACAGGAAATAAGTGCGGTTACGCAAGTGCCTATATTCTGTCCCATAACAATCGGGATTGCCATTGAATAGCTGATTGCGCCTGTTTTGGACAATGCCTGCAAAATACCGACAGAGGCGCTTGAGCTTTGTATAACTGCGGTCAGCAATGCACCGGCAAGAATACCGAATACAGGGTTGTTAAAGAGTGTGAGGAAGCCTGTGAATGTCGGATCATCCGAAAGAGGTTCAACAGCCGCACTCATCTGATCCATACCAACCATAAGAATACCGAATCCGAGGAAAATTGTGCCGAGATGCTTCTTCTTTTCCGAATTGCAGAACATAAGAAGAATAATTCCTACAAAGGCAAACACAGCAGAGAAAGACGACGGCTTTAAAAGCTGCATAACCAAACTGTCGCCCTCAATACCCGAAAGGCTGAGAATCCAAGAAGTGATTGTTGTGCCGACATTGGCACCCATAATAATACCGATTGCCTGGCGGAGTTTCATAATTCCCGAGTTTACAAAGCCGACAACCATAACGGTTGTTGCCGAAGAGGACTGAATCACCGCAGTAACAGCCGCACCGAGAATGAATCCTTTCATGGTGCTGTTAGTCATTTTTTCCAAAGTTTTTTCAAGCTTACCACCGGAAAGGCTCTCAAGACCGTCGCCCATTGAATTCATACCGAACAAAAAGAGCGCCAGACCGCAGAGCAGTTGTAAAACCATAAACAAATCCATAAATACATACTCTCCTTTATCATCAATAATATTAAACTAAAGTCATAGGATTGTCAATGAATTGTAAAGAATTTGTAAAGTCTGAAAGCTTGGTGATTATCTTTGAAATTTGTCAAAACGGAGTATTTTTTATGTGAGATTTGTAAAAGTACATTGTTTGAGCAATAAAAAAGCGGCACTGCACAATATAGTATGCACAGCACCGCTTAAAATTTGTTTTGTTTGTAAAATAATGTAAACAGACTTCACATCAGAATCTTGCGGTAAATGTTGTTCCCTGTTCACTGCTTTCAAGAGAAATCTCTCCGCCGTGTCTTTCGGTAATGTGCTTTACAATTGCAAGTCCAAGACCCGTGCCGCCTGTTTCCTTTGAACGGCTCTTGTCAACACGGTAAAAGCGTTCAAACACACGCTTGTGGTGCTTTTCGGGGATACCGATTCCCGTGTCGGCAACTTTAACAAACGGATGTTCATTGTCATCGCCTGTTATGATTTTTACCGAACCGTTTTCACGATTGTAACGGATTGCATTGTCACAAAGATTGTAAATAAGTTCGTAAATCTGATTACGGTTGCCGTTTATGACGGCAGTTTTTGTATCAACAGTAATTGTAATTCCGTGCTTTTCGGCATTTGAACGGAGATCCTCAGCAACCTCGGCTGCAACCCCTGCAAGGTCAACAGGGGCAAATTCTTCATCGCTGAATTTTTCGTCAAGCTGTGAAAGCTCCATGATATCGCTTATAAGAGAGAGAAGTCTGCCCGATTCCTTGTGAATTTTATTTGCAAAATTCGGGATATCATCGGGCTTTACAAGACCGCTTGCAATGATTTCCGCATAGCCCGAAATTGAAGTCAGCGGAGTTTTCAGCTCGTGAGTTACATTTGCCGTGAATTCACGACGCATTTTTTCAGCCTTTTTCTTAGCCGAAACATCAATAATAAGACAGATTGCACCGTTTTTTTCGCCGTTTGAATAAACAGGATTGGTGATAATCTGCAATGCTCTTCCTTTTACGGTTGTGTCGCCGTTTTTACTCTCGCCCGAAAGAGCCTTGTCAACGCAATCGTTAAGAACCTCGTTGCGTGAAAACGCAATCAAAGTTTTGTCGGTAACACCGTCATCATCGGCACCGAGAAGCTTCGACGCAGAATAATTGCTCATAAGCACCTTTTTGTCAACATCAATAAGAATAAAGCCCTCCGCCATATTTTCGATAAGCGTTGAAATTTTATCCTTTTCAAACTGCAGTCTGCGCATCTGACGCTTGATTTGTCTTTGCTGGCTTGCAATTTTCTGTGAGAGCGGCAAAAGCTCATCATACGGCGAGCCGTTGCCGTTGTCCGCCATTTCCTTAATCGGTTCAATGATTTTCTTCGTGGAGCGCTTTGCCAGAATTGTGCATACGACAAATACACCTATCATAATTATAAGAATTGACGGAATAACAAAAAGAAAGATTCCGTAAATACTGTCAATTGTCTTTGCAACACGGATTACAGAACCGTCTGCAGTTTTTTCTGCATAGTAGTATGTTATTTTATTCAAAGTTTCCGACATTCTGTGGCTTGAACCGTTGCCGTCCTTGATTGCCTGTTCAAATTCGGGGCGGTCGCTGTGATTCGGCATAGAATTAACATCTGTGTCAACGCTGTCGGATACAACCGAACCGTCACTTTTTATGAGAGTAACACGAAAATCGCCTATTCCGTAATATTTTGAAAGGTCGATTTCGCTGTCGGAATTATAAACGTCGATGATTTTATCGGTATATTGCCGAACCTCTGCCTCCTGTTCATCGGAAAACACAAACCAGAAAGCGGCTGTTGAAAAAACAGCCGTCAGAAGAATGGACACCACAGCGATAACCGAAAAGTTTTTTAAAAGCTTTTTACTCAGTTTCACTTTATTCCCCCGCCTTATATCCGACATTTCTCACGGTTTTGATAAGGTTTCCGCAGCTGCCGAGTTTTTGTCTGAGGGTTGTAATGTGCATATCAACCGTTCTGCTCTCGCCCTCAAAATCATATCCCCACACATTGAGAATGATATTTTCACGGGTAAGCGCCATACCTTTATTTTTGAGAAGATACTTTAAAAGTTCGTATTCTTTGAAGGTGAGGTTACATTCCTCTCCACAGCTTGTTACAATGTGCTTGGAATCGTCAAAAACAATCTGACCGAGCTTTATTACATCCTGTCTGTCATCAACAGAACATCTGCGGAGGATTGCACGGACTCTTGAAATAAGCTCAAGGACTGAAAAAGGTTTTGTAATATAGTCATCGGCACCCATGTCAAGACCTTTGACCTTATCCATTTCACTTCCCTTTGCAGTAACAAGGATAACGGGAACATTTTTTGTCACGGCATCCCTGCGCATTTTTTCAAGCACGGAAAGTCCGTCAAAATCGGGTAACATAACATCAAGAATTACAAGCTGAGGAATTTCGGCTGTACAAGCCTTAAAAAAGCTTTTGCTTTCACCAAAGCTCTGAACCTCATATCCGCTGCTTTTCATGGCATAAGATTCAAGCTCTCTGATATCGGTATCATCTTCAACAATGTAAATTAACATCTAATACTCTCCCTCAACAAATGTGTATTTAAATGCACCGCAAAGGGGCGTCTGCACTTAAATTAAAATCAAAACATCCGCCATAATTATAGACTTTTTTTGCAAAAATGTAAAGTTTAATAAAACAAAAATCAGGAGCATACAGCTATGCTCCCGTTTGTTAAGCAAAATATATCAGTCGGACAAATCGCAGCTGCCTGTAATTGAAAAAGCAACCCACTCTGCAACATTAACCGCATGGTCTGCAATTCTTTCAAGATACTTTGCAATCATAACGATATCGAGAGCCTCTGAGCCGAGTTCCTTATTCTTATGAATGAGTTCAACCGTTTCATTCTTTGAACGGTTAAAAAGTTCGTCAACGATATCATCCTGACGGGCTACCTTTTTGGCAACCTCAATATCGCTCTTAACAAAAGCGTCAATAGCCTCCGTTACCATTTTTGAGGCATTGTCTGCCATTTCCAAAATGTGAGTAAGATTGAACACCTGCTTTTTGTCCTTGATGTAAACAGACATTTCAGCAATATCAACTGCCTGATCGCCGATTCTCTCAAGGTCGGTAATCATTTTGAGTGCGGCGGAAACATATCTGAGGTCGTGTGCAACCGGTGCCTGATGAAGAAGAAGGTGCAGACATCTGCTTTGGATGGATTTTTCCGCCTCGTTAATACGATTTTCGTGTTCTCTTGCGATATCAAGCAAATCTTCGCCGTCAACAATCATCTTCATTGTATTTTTGATTGCCTGTTCAACAAGACCGCCCATTTCAATAAGGCTGTCGTTAAGCTGTGTAAGCTCTTTATCAAAATATTCTCTCATTAGCCAAACCTTCCCGTAATGTATTCTTCGGTACGCTTATCCTGCGGATTTGAGAAAATTGCGTCGGTTGAATTACATTCAACCATTTCACCGAGTAAAAAGAACGCTGTTTCATCTGAAATACGCAAAGCCTGCTGCATATTATGTGTTACCATAACGATTGTATAATCGTTTTTCAGTTTAAGGCAAAGCTCCTCAATTTTACCCGTTGAAATAGGATCAAGTGCAGAGGTTGCCTCGTCCATAAGCAGAACTTCGGGTTTTACGGCAAGTGCTCTTGCAATACAAAGTCTTTGTTGCTGACCGCCCGAAAGACCGAGAGCGCTCTTTTTGAGTCTGTCTTTAAGCTCATCCCAGATTGCGGCGTCACGCAAAGATTCTTCAACAATCCTGTCAAGTTCTTTCTTGCTTTTGATTCCGTGTGTGCGAGGGCCGAAAGCAATATTATCGTAAATGCTCATCGGGAACGGATTGGCTTTCTGGAACACCATACCAACCCTTTTGCGGAGGATATTTACATCCATATCTCCGTAAATATCCTCGTTGTCAAGGCGGATATCGCCTGTAATTTTACAACCCTCAACAAGGTCGTTCATTCGGTTGAGCGACTTTAAAAGAGTTGACTTACCGCAGCCTGACGGACCGATGAAGGCTGTGATTCTGTTTTTCTTCATACGGATATTTACATCCTTTAACGCATGAAATTTTCCGTAGTAAAGATTCATGTTTTCTATGGTAAATTTATCCATTGTAAAATAATTATCCTTTCCTGTTACTTCTTGTTGTTTCCTAGTTTCTTTGCAACAAATGCCGAGAGTGTATTGATTGCAAAAACAAGTACAAGAAGTACAACTGCGGTACCCCATGCCTGATCTGTATGAAGTCCTTCGTTGGTAAGTACATACATATGAACGGCAAGTGACCGTCCCGAATTGAGAGGGCCTGCCGCATAGCCTGTTGCCGAACCGTAAGTATAAATAAGTGCGGCTGTTTCGCCTACTATTCTGCCGACAGCAAGAATGATTCCGGCAAGAATACCGGGCATCGCACTCGGAAGAATAATTCTCATAATTGTTCTGAGCTTGCCCGAACCGAGTCCGTAACTGCCCTCACGGTATGAATCGGGAACTGTGAGAAGTGCCTCCTCGGTTGTACGCATAATTGTGGGAAGTACCATAATTGCAAGCGTAAATGCACCGGCAAGAAGTGAATAACCCCAGTTAAGGGCATACACAAAGAAAAGCATACCGAAAAGACCGTAAACAATTGACGGAATACCGGCAAGGGTTTCTGCCATTGTTCTGATTACCTTAACAAGCTTGTTGCCACGCTTTGCATACTCGGCAAGATAGATTGCCGCTCCCACACCGAACGGTACGGAAATTATAAGGGTTACAAGCGTAAGAACAATTGTGTTGATAATTGACGGCATACACGATACATTGTCGCCGTTGGACTCAAGTGAGAACAGCTCGGGGGTAAGGTTCGGAACACCTCGCACAAGAACATAGACAATGATAAATATGAGAGCCGCCGCTGAAAGTGCCGCCGCAAGACCTACAAGAATGAGCAGTACAAGTGAAAGGGGCTTTCTTTTGTAGGCTTTCATTCTCTGTTTAAACGATACTTTGTTGATTGCCTTAATCTGTGACACATCAACCAAAGCGGCATCGTTTTTTATGTTATCGCTGTTAGCCACGCTTTTCACTCCTACTCTTTATAGCCTGCATTGAAAGTGTGATGAGCAGAACAAATACGAACAGAACAACACCCGTTGCAATAAGTGCCTGACGGTGCAAGCCTGTTGAATAACCCATTTCAAGAACAATGTTTGCGGTCAGGGTGCGAAGTCCGTCCGTAACGCTGTGCGGAATCTGAACCTTATTGCCTGCAATGAGTACAACTGCCATTGTTTCGCCCAACGCTCTGCCTATGCCGAGAACAACTCCTGCAAGAACGCCTGATTTTGATGCCGGAAGAATTGTTTTGAACACACTTCTTTCCTTTGTTGCTCCAAGTGCCAGAGCACCTTCGTAGTAGCTTTCGGGAACTGCCTTGATTGCCGACTCCGACACACCGATGATTGTCGGAAGAATCATAACTCCGAGTACGATTGACGCCGCAAGCCAGCTTGAACCGTCACCGCCGAAGTTATCACGGATGAACGGTACAACTACCGTAAGTCCGAAGAAGCCGTAAACAATTGACGGAATGCCTGCCAAAAGCTCTGTTGCCGGTTTAAGCACCTTGTAAAGCGGTGCAGGACAAAATCTTGCAAGAAATACTGCTGTGAGAATTCCTATCGGGACGCCGATTATGATTGCTCCCGCAGTAACATATATGCTTGCGATAATCATATCAAAAATTCCATATGATGCAGGCACATTCGTAGGCGCCCATTTCTGACCGCCTACGAAATCAAAGAAGCCTATTTCTGCCATTGCAGGAATACCGTTACAGAATAAGAATATACAGATTATGACAACCGCCGCTATACTTGTTACAGCTGTGAGGAAGAAAACTCCCTGCATTGCCTTTTCACGAAATCTGTTTAATCTCATTTAATTATGTCACTCCAAACAGTTGTTTCACCTGTGTAAATTGATTTTACCTGATCCAGTGTGAGGTCATCACATGTGTTTGCATTGTTTACGATTACTGCGATACCGTCTTTTGCAATTGTTTCAACCTTGAGTGCGCTCTTTTCCTCATCTTTAAGGTCACGGGACGCCATACCGATATCACATGTACCGCCCATAGCCGAC
>ERZ779762.1022-NODE-1022-length-16878-cov-4.029662_pt1 | contig 16878 bp, 14 predicted proteins | sample MGYA00511887_ERZ779762 | MGnify/ENA primary metagenome ERZ779762 (study PRJEB29588, sample SAMEA2163052) | human gut metagenome | biome: human gut; feature: human-associated habitat; material: faeces | place: Denmark | collected 2008/2010 ...
CGGTTCCTTTATTAATTTCTATTATATCGACTTTTATAACAACTTTATTATTCTTTGGAGGGAATTTGCTCTTTCTAGAACTAGTCAACAAGAGAATCTAATGCAACACCGCATGAATTTTCGGCTGGTATACCGTCAAATACCTTACCAGATGTTGTTTCATTCCGTATTTTGTTTAGGAATCGGCATATGTCAAGCGATATTTATGCTAGACAGAGAACGCAAATAAATAGAACGACATAGACGAAATCCGAAAAATGTGCGGTGTTGTATTATAATGAAGCATAGGGGGATACTTTTGTGCTATTACATCTTGTATCGTGAGCCTGAAATGCATAATCATATTCTTTTGTAATTAAACTCATATCCGTATTAGGGGGAGATAGAAATGAAATATCTAAGGTTTTTAGCTGTTTTCCTGTTAGTGTTCACCACATCATGCAGTGTTCACAATGGTCAAGTATCACATAGTGAGCCATGTGATGATCACAGCCGCGAATCCGTTTTATGTACCTCCGAGGCTTATTCTGTACCCACCACAAGTGAAGAACGTATAAAAACAGAGGCTGCTGAATTCTATGACAGCAGTACCAGAGAATCGGAAGCACAAAACCCATCTGATTCAGAACTAGTAATTTGCGGACTTGACGGAGAGCCTTTAGGTGATAACTCAGATCATCTTCTCAATGACGGTACTTTTTTCTTAGATGATCGTTCTTATGTGATACAGCGCTTTAGCAATTCATATGTTTCATTTATTGACACTGAACAGTTCAATGATGAAATGGATTTTATAGGTGACGTAATACAACCAACCACTGAATATAAACAAATTAGTGTAAATGACAAGATTAACTCTCTGACAGTAAGCGAAGCGGAGTATTGCCAACATACAACAGCGTATGGTAAAGATTATCCTCAGTATTCGAGACTTACTCTTGATGGGGAAATCACATTGACAGGTCTGCTTGTTAGGCTTGGTGATGAAAAAGATTATGGCGCTGCCATATATGGAGGAAAAGAAACCATTTTGTTTTTACCATATGCTGACTCTTTAAATAATGAGTGTTTTCCTTCACTTCATTCAGAAACAATTTATGCAGATTTTTATGTTGACGGTAAAAAAACAGTGGCATTTTACGGAGACACACTCCCATTTGTTTTTGAGAATAATGAAAAATTAAACAATCTTCTTGGGCAGGATAAATATGCACAGTCGAGTATTACTCTTTCTGGGATCAGCCAGGAATGGAGCTATTATAATGGCTCCGGGTGGTCACCATGTGTAGATACAGTCGTCGTTAAGTGTTTAAGACAGAACTTGAACACACCCTATATTGAGTATACCTCAGATGACGAATTGTTTTGCCATTCTTATCCAGGCGTATATAAAGCATATGAAAATATCATCTCGGATAAAAATGTGGATAATAACATTGAATTGGCTATTTCCCAGTTGATGGACAAGAATATGATATGTATCTACACTTATTTTACAACGGCATTATTTCAAATTCAAGAACCTGACGAAAGTTCTGAAGATGGATATCTTCTAGTAGAATTTCGTTTTTTTAATAATTTATCCGAGTTTTATAAGCTAGTAGAAAGCACATATACAGAGCCAATCAGCAATAAGCTTATTGAAGGGTATATTAACCTTGGTGAGCCAACATTCGTAGAAAAAAATGGTTCGGTTATGTACAATCCTAATTATACGGGGCTTACTACAGGACCGTATTTTAGTGAACTTGGATATAAAATCGAAATAATCGAGCAGTCCGATAGCCTATGCAAATTTCTGTATACACCATTATTTGAAACGATTTCCGACGAAAGACGTAACGAACTGGAAAAATATTGGGGTGATGATATGATGCCGCATGAGTGTGAAGCTGTGTTTGAAAATGGAGAATGGAAACTGAATGATATTATTTTTGCATTCTAAAGTTTGACCAATTGTCTTTACTAAAATAATAACACACTTTAAAGCTCAATCGTATTGACCACCGCTGATATAACACCATCTTTAAGTGGTCTTACAGTTTATCAAAAAAACCTCTCGGATAATCCACATTTCAGTGGAGTTTCCGAGAGGTTTTTTCAATTTATAATCCATTTGTCGAATTATCGGTCATCCCTTGTTCCGTTCTGTATGTTCAACATCAGAGGGTTTCCAAGGTATATCCAGATTGTGCAGAGCCGCCAGCTTTGTCTGAATATTTGCGCCTGTTCCCATTTTGCTTGTACTTGCGAGAACAATACGCTTTGTTCCCGAACGGAGCTGTGCGTACATTTCATTACGCTGTTTCTGCGTTTCAGCGTCACCTGCGGTGCAGATTTCATTTTCGGTGATACCACGGCGCACCAGCTCCTCCTTGATATAGTCATAGACGGAAAACCGTCCGTCGCCGGAATTGACGGCTACATCACAGAATATAGCCTGCACACCTTTCTGCTCGGCGGTCTGCTGATAGATTTCCATAACCTTATCAACGCAGAGATTAACCTTGCTGTCGGGGTAGTTTTCAGAGTTCGGCACGATACACCGTGCGTCCAGACCGAGCAGTCTTGCTTCATTTGTGATTTTGAGCATATTGTCGGCGGAGGGGTCAACAGCTCCGCTGTGAATTGCTTCGGAACGCTCGGCGAGAACCTGCATATACGCTGTCTGCACCTCGTTCGGCTTTGCCACAATGGTCTGCGGCTTGCCGCCCTCCATTTCAGGAACGGGGAGGTTGAGCATATCCTGCGTCCGTATGTCCGCAAACTCCTTGTACATCCGCATAAGTTCGGGAACGTTGTTGAATTTGGCAAATCGCTTTTTGGTGCGGTAGCCGTTGCCAGTTGAACTAATATAACGCGATATTTGAAGATGATTAATAGACAACCGAAAATTCGACATAAATCGTCCTCTGCGCACCACGCGGAGGACGATTAGCTTTATAGAAGCCTCTAAAACAAGGCAGGACGACCGATAATTAACAAGCATTTTAATAGCAGAAAACTCTCGTTAGCATTGCAAATTGCTTTGCTTCCGAGAGTTTTAACATATTATGAGATAAAGTTGCAAACGAAGCCAAGCAGCTATTCTGCCTGTTTACGCAAACAATTCCCCTGCTGTATCCTTATAATACTCCGCCTGAGCCGTCCACAGTTCCTTGTAAACGCCGCCCTTGCCGATAAGCTCATCGTGCGAACCACGCTCGGCAATTCGTCCATTGTCCATAACGGTTATCTCGTCGCAGAAGCGGCATGACGACAGTCGGTGCGAAATGTAGATAGCCGTGCGCGTACCCACGATACCGTTGAATTTGGTGTAAATATCGTGCTCGGAAATCGGGTCTAGCGCTGCTGTCGGCTCGTCAAGCACGATAAACGGCGATCCTTTGTAAATCGCCCTCGCAAGGCAGAGCTTCTGCGCCTCGCCGCCCGAAATTTCCACGCCCTTTTCGTCAAAGTCCTTGTAAAGACAGGTTTCTATGCCGTTTTCCATAGATTCAAGCCGCTCGCCTAAACCTGCACGAATAACGCAGTCGGTCACGCGCTCTGCGTCATATTCTGTATCGGCAGCGACATTCTCCGCAAGGCTGAATGAAAACAGCTTGCTGTCCTGAAACACCACCGAGAACAGTGCCATATAGTCCTCATACTTGTATTTTTTGATGTCAATGCCGTTGAGAGTAATTTCTCCCTCGGTAGGGTCGTACAGTCGGCAGAGCAGCTTTACCAGCGTGGATTTTCCGCAGCCATTCTTTCCCACAAGCGCCATTTTCTCGCCGATACGCCATTTGAGATTAACATCCTTAAGCACATAATTATCACTGTCGGGGTACATGAAATAAACGTGCTTGAATTCAAATTCGTACTCGTTGTCGTCACGCTTTTCAGTGGGGATAGTCCCCTTGTATTTTTCGTCGGGAATGTCGAGAAAGTCGAAAAGCTGCTTCCACATCTGAGATTTGGTCAGAAGGCTTCCGAAATTGTCCGACAAGCTCTCAAATGCGTATTGTATCCTTACAAAACACATTACAAATACGATAACATCACCTGCCGACATTGCTCCGTTTGATGCACGAAAAATTGCAAATCCATACAAAGCGAGCTTTGACAGTAAATCAAAGAAATTCATTATTAAATTGCACTTGGTGACTTTCAAAATTGTTCGGAAGACCATGTTTCTTACCGTTTTGTGGGCTGTAACAAATTTTTCTTCAATAAGCTTTTGTTCACCGTAAAGCCTTATTCTCTTGCCGTTTCGATAATTATATAAGGTATGATTTCTAAAAAAGCTTCGCGCTCTCTCCGCCTGCAAGGTTTGGGGATCTGTGTACATTTTGTCTATATACTTTTCGGATCTTGGGATAAGCACTATTGCATGAAAAACTTCAATAGAACCGCAAAAAACAAACAGCGCAATTACTCCCCAGACCGACATCAGAAAGCTATGAATATCCGTCACCTGAGCCGATCTCACGAACAGCACGGGAGCTGCCAACGCAAATCCCAAAGCTATTTGAACAATGCTCGACATGACCTGCGGCAGGTGTTTCGTCAGTGCAGGAATACCCGTATTACTGTTGTATACATAGTTTATTGCGTTGTCAAGCTTATTTTGGGTGGCAATGTCCTCAATCTTGGAATAGTCCATATTAAGCACTTTTTCCCAAATAAAACGCTCAACATTTCGATAATATAACGTGCCATGTGCCTTTTGGCGGCGGTCATTTATCACTTGAATAATCACGGATATAAGCTCTATTCCGCATACAACAGCCGCTGCTGTCAGCAAATAGTCAACAGGCTTTCCGCCCGTTACTCCGTCAATTATCAGCGATGCAAGAAAGACACCCGAAAAAGTGGAAATAATATCGGGCAGCTTACCAATGAAATTCCTGCGGATATGTCCCTTGTCGGCATCTTCAATAAGCTTTGCTGTCCGCTTTATTATCCCAAGCTTTTCTTTAAAGGTCATTTTACTCATTTACTGCCGCCTCCTTTTCATTGTAATAGCTGCTTTGGAGCATAAACAGCTCTGCATATTTTCCGTCCCGTTCCATAAGCTCTGCGTGAGTTCCGCACTCGATTATTCCGCCGTTTTCTATCATAATTATCCTATCGCAGAAGCGTGTGGAAGCCAGTCTGTGCGATATGAACAGGCTTGACCTTGACTTTGAAAATTCAAGATAACTCATATACATCTGCTGTTCGGCGATAGCGTCAAGTGCTGCCGTTGGCTCATCCAGAAGCAATATGGGAGCATTTTTATACAGTGCCTTTGCAAGAGCAAGCTTCTGCTTTTCGCCGCCCGACAGGTCAACTGAATTCTGATATACCGAACGCACAAGCAAAGTGTCCTCCTTTTCGGGGAGGGTCATGACCTTACCGTATATTCCCGATTTTTTCATGCAGTCGATCAGCTTTTCACGGGCGCAGCTGTCCGCAGGCTGTCCCGTTATATTCTCCTCAACGCTTACCGCCAACAGCGAAATATCCTGAAATACAGCCGAAAAAAGCTTGAAATATTCATCACGATCATACTCCTTGACATTCACGCCATTCAGCAGGATCTCGCCCTCAGTCGGGTAGTAAAGTCCGCACATCAGCTTGACTATTGTAGTTTTACCTGCGCCGTTAAGTCCCACAAGAGCAAGCTTTTCACCCTTATGAAGCGTGAACGAAAGATTATTTATTGTAGGCTTGTCTGCGCCGCCGTAGGTATAGGTCACATTGCGAAATTCTATCTCACATTCGCCCGTGGGAACGGGTTTGCCCTCACCTCGGTTTGTAGTGTCCTCCATTTCCATATATTCACGGTAGTTGTTTATATTTCCCGATATCCACTGATAACCCGACATATTGTTGCACCAGTCGCTTGTGGCTTCTTTCAGCTTAAACACGGCATTGAAATACAGAACAAAATCTCCTGCACCTATATCGCCGTTCACAACAAGCCATATCAGATAACCGTATGCTCCGAAATTTCCGATGAAATTCACTATCGCCGATAATAGATTGTGCCGAAATTCCCATGCGTCCTGCTGTCTGCGCCAGTTCATCAATTCACCGAGAGAACGGGAGAACGCCTTTTCAAACCATTCCTGCATACCGAAGATGCGGACGTCCTTTGCGTTGGCAAAATTACTGCTTTCATTTTTGATATAACCAAGCTGACGTTCGTATTTCAGCCAGTTGTTCTCCATATTCCATATCCAGTTCATTTTGTGCCGTTCAATATAATAACAGGCAACGGCAGGAAGTATGATGATCGGCAGCATACGAATATCAAGAAATGTTAGAAGTGCTGCATATGTAAAAACTTCAAGGGTATGGCGTATAGTACCTCGGACATTAAGCGCAATATTTAGTCCTATAACATTAAGACTTTCCACAGCCTTGTTTAGCTTGTCGCTTGTTTGGGGCTTTTCGTTGTTTTCATAATCGGTGGTCATGTTTTTGTGCATGACCTTGAGCGCAAAGTTATTGTACAGATTGTTGAAGCCGATATAGCCCTGATAAGTCCCTGCTGTGTTAAGGATAGTGCCGAATATTCTGTTCCCTGCGATAAGTGCAATGCAGATGATAAGCAGCCTTGTGTTCCCAAATCCTGCTCCCGCCAGCTCCACCACATATTTATCCGTAAATGTAGCGCAAAGCCTTGCAAAATAATTGCTGAGTGCAAAAACAAAGCAGGTGAAAAACGTCAGCTTGTCTATGCTGTGTATCTCTCGCATCATGAAGATAAGGTTCGGGATAATGCCGTATTTGCGGCTTTTAACCTCAGCACGATATTTCGCCCAGTCTTCTTTCTTCTTTTTCTTGTCCCATTTTGTTACTTTTACCATAATCTCACCTCGCTTTAAACATACCATAAAAACGACCGTTCGTGATGATTTCTGCACGAACGGTCAAAATACTGCACGAATGGTACTGCTAACCGCAAAGCGGCACCATAATCTCGGTAGCAAAAACGCCCTCCTCGTTCTGTCTGTTGACATAACCGCCGTATTTTTTGGCAACTCTGTCAATTCTGAAAATGCCGTAACCGTGTTCGCCCTCCGACTGCTTTGTGGAGAGGTAGCGCCCTGCAATTTTCTTCACAGCTCCTGTGCTGTTCTGCACCGACATATAAAGCTGATTTTTCAGACACCCGATATAGATACGCATAAAGCGGTCGCTTTCGGGTAGTTTGGCGCAGGCCTCCGCTGCGTTATCAAGGAGATTGCCAAGCACGGCGCAAAGTTCCACGTCGGAAAGCGGAATGTTGTTCGGGATATTCGCCTTGACGTTTATTCTGATATTCAGCTTTTCCGCGACGGACAGCTTGCTGTTAAGTATTGCGTCCGCCATAACATTGCCCGTTTTTATGACGGTATCAACCGTAGTCAGGTCGTCTGCAAGGCTGTCAAGATAGCTGTCAAGCTCGGCGTAATTGCCCTGCGCAAGCTGTATCTTCATGTTCTGAATGTGGTTACGGTAATCGTGCCGCCAACCTCTGACCTGCTTGTACATATTCTGTATTTCACGAACCTGCTTTTCAATAAGCTCGCTCTGAAAACGCTCTATGCGGCGGTCTATCATGTTGTAGAGGGTGCGGCGGAGCAGGAATACGGCTAAAAACGCCAAAGTCAGCAGAACTGCACATGCTAGCGCTATTATAATAAGTTTCATTTCAACCGTCCTTTTCGCTGTGGGTGTAGAACTCTATAAACCGCCTGTTGACCTCGCTGTAAAGCCGCCTTGAGAGAGGTATTTCCTCGCCGCTGTCAAGAATCAGGGCTGTTTTTTCGATGGTTCTGACATACCGCAAATTTACGATGTACGAGCGGTGAGAACTCACAAACCCATTCACTTGCATTGCGGAGAATTTACTTATGCTCATTGTGCAGTCTATTATCGTATCGTCTGATAAGTGAATTGTTGTTTTTCTGCCGAAAGCCTCAATATAGGTTATTCTGTCGGCTGAAATATGAGTCGCTCCGTCGGCAGTTTCAATAAGCAGCTCGTCTGTTTTGACGGAGCGTTTCTCCACGTACTTATCAAGAACGGCGAACAGCTTTTGCTTAGCTACAGGTTTCAGCAAGTAGTGCAGGGCTTCAACGTCATACCCCTCGGCAATGTAATCGGAATACCCCGTAATGAACACTATCGGGAGCATATCGCCATTGGAGCGCAGGCGCTTGGCTAACTCCATTCCGTTGAGTCCACGCATTTCAATGTCGAGAAGCAGCAGGTCGCAGGGCTTATCTGAGTAACTGAAAAGAAAACCCTCAGCGCTTATGTACTCTTCAATCGCAAGGGCAAATGGCTTGTCCGCCGACCATTCGTCAAGCAGACGGCGCAGTTCACTTATCTGATTTTCATTATCATCGCAGATTGCTATTGTCAGCGGCATGAATCTCACCTCGGTTTAAATACTATTATAACATAAAATGATAAAAAGTTCAATACAACTTACTCCCTAGGTTTAATATATTCCGCATATTCATAAGCACTGTTCTTAACCGCCTCCGTCACTAAGTCAAGCAGATACTGCTTGTAAGCTGTCCTAAGAACACGATTCCGTTCCTCGGCGCCTATATCAACAAATTCCTCCCATGCATTTTCCGAATAACAGCACTTTTCAAAATAATAGAACAATGCACCGAGAATGCTTGAAGCCGCTTCCTCCCCGCCGTTCTTTTCATGGCAGTAGAAACTATAATCCTCGCAAAGCTCCTTGAACAAATGATTGATTACTGACAACTTTTCGTAGTCCCTGTTCTCCACAAGATCTGACAAATACTCCGCAGCCTGGTCGGACAACCCCGTAAACTCGCACACGGTTTTCATCTTTCCTTTCTGCGCTGTCGTGTTCGTTCTGCCGATAAGGTAGTCGGCGCTTACGTTCAGCACATTCGCGATCCTCGCAAAATTTCAATGTCAGGCATTCGCTTGTCATTCTCATAATAACCCAGTGTGCTTTTAGAAATACCCACCATATCTGCGAACTGCTCGATGGTGTAGCCATGCTCCTTGCGAAGCTCTTTCAATCTTTTTCCAAACACCTGTTCGCAGGTGTTTTTTGTTTCCGGTACCATAGTGTTCCTCCTCGTAATGTTATTAAAAAGACTATATTTGTGGAATTAAAGACGAATATCCACAAACATCTTGACAGACCTACTGCGAAATGATATAATCACATCACCGCTCACAATAGTCATCTTTACAGCTATGATACCACAATAGTGATTATATGTCAAGCGGAAATTTCAAACCTGAAGGATTTTTTCTTTCAGTTTTGCGAAAGGAGGTTCTGCAATGATAACATACGAACCGTTTTGGGATTACCTTGACTGGCACGAAATATCGACCTACACGCTGATCACCAAACATCACGTCAGCAGCAGTACGATAAATCGGCTGCGGCACAATCAGCCAGTCAGCACAGCGACAATAGACAAGCTCTGCGAAATTCTGAAATGCCCGGTCGATGATGTTATTATGTATGTCGAAAAGGCTAAATCGAGCGATTTGCGCTCTGGTTGAAAGCTCGACTACAAGGCAATTCTGCCGGAATTTGCGTGTGTTCCACTCGCCGACCATACCGCAGATTTCCTTTGAAAATCATAACGGACGTTCTGCCTAATATATCGATTTTTTAGAGGGTCTTAGGGGGATATCCCCCCTAACGCAGGCTATTTTGCTGACAAAATAGGTAATGCGTTATACCTATTCTGCGGAAGATTTCAAACGTGTCCAGAACGACAAAAAATATAGCCGAAATCGCGACTACAACCGCATTTGCGGCTGCTTGAAAAGGAGTGAAAAATGAGCAATGAAACAAAAGCACTGTCGATTTCTTTTCGTTCAGACGACGGCTGCATTGAGCATAACAACCGGGATTTCTTCACGGATAACGTGGATAAATCCCGATCGCCGAACAACATAACTTATGTAAAGCGCGACCTGCGTGAACTATACCATGAGCTTTTTGACGAAGCTCTCGCCGAATATAATGCAAGGCAAAATCGCCACGACCGACAAATACCAGATTACTTTGAGCATATCCGAAAAAGCAAAAAAGAAAAGCTGTTTCAAGAAATAATCGTGATGTTCGGCAATTCCGAGAATTGCGGTGTAGGTTCTGAAAAATGGGAAACAGCGAAAATCATGCTTGAGGAATATATGCGTGATTTTGAAAAACGTAATCCAAATCTTAAAGTATTCAATGCGGTTATGCATTTAGACGAAGCAACTCCGCATCTGCACATTGATTTCGTTCCCGTCTGCTGCGGGCAAAAGCAAGGTTTATCGACCCGTGTATCAATGAAGCGCGCAATTCAGCAAATGGGGTTTTCGGCAAGCGGTAAAAAGGAAACAGAAGCGATTTTATGGGGCAGTTCCGAACGGGCAAAGCTGACGGAAATTCTGAATAATCACAATATAGTTCGGCAGGTTGTGGGCGCATTTCACGACCATAAGTCTGTCGAGGAATACAAGAAATATGCTCAAATTATCGACAGCAAGAATGCGCATATCAATGCTCTGAAAAAGGAAAATCCTGTTGATTTGAGCAGTACCGATGTGGGCGATATTCTCAATCAGAATGATTTTCTGCGTGATACTGTTACAATGAAAAATAAAGAAATATCGCAGTTAAAGGCTATGACCAAATCGCCATTTGTGCCGATTGAGATTTACAACGACGAGAAGCGGCAGTACATAATCGAGCAGTTACAGCGAGTGAATTGTCCCTTTGTCGAGGAGGTTAACTCAATCTATATCCCCGAATACTACGAGTCGTCTGTGAAGAAAGCGCTTGCCGCATTCAAGCCGATGAATGAGCAGACTTACAGTGAACGACTGAAATTCTTTATAGACCGACTTATATATTCGGCAAGGGACTTTGAGCATTTCATTCAGCTTTTGGAAGCAAATAAATATGAGGTGCGCCGAAGAAAGTATATTGCAGTTAAGCCGCCGTATGCCCAAAGACCGTTTCGTCTGAAATCGCTGGGAGCTGATTATTCGGAGTGTTCTCTGAAAAAGAGAATTGAGGACAGAAACAAACTACCCGACAGCTTTTTGCAAGATGAATATGCTGCAAGCAAAATTGAGAAGCCGTTTTACGCAACGATAAATGCAACGGTTACTCTTGTGAGAAAGTTTGAGATAACCCCTGCAAAATGGAAAACGCAACAGCCTTACGACTTTATGAACGACCTGACAATCGGGCGGTTGCTGTACTGTCTGAACACGCTTTCCGAGTTGGATATTAAATCCCGTGAACAGCTTTACGAGATAGCTGCCGACTTGCGGGATAAAGCAGAGAACGGCGCTGATGATATTGGCTTGAAAACACAGCTTTCTCAAATAGAGAATGTGATACGCACTTACGAGGAAATCGTTGATGGCAATTATATAGATAATCTTATAAAAGCCGAGCGTGAACGCAGAGAAGCAGAGCAGAAAAAAGAAAACTCCCCCGAACAGCCTATGCAAACTGTTAATCGGAAGAAACATAAAAGATAAGGAAAGGAGGCGGAAGTATGACCCAAGCCAAGAAGCAGGACATTATCGCAAAGGTTACCTCGCTTTTGAGCAAGCTGCTTGACGATGAGGAGCAGCCTGTCGAATGTGCAGTTGAACAACCTGTCGAAATGCTGACCATAAAGGAATGCACACAGGAAATCCGAGGGCTGAACGAATTCACCATTCGACAGCTTATTGCGAGAAACGAAATTCCCTTTGTCCGTGCAGGACAGGGTAAAAACGGGAAGATACTTATCCCGAAATCCGCTTTGATTGCGTACCTCAACGGTATTGCATAACGGCATTGATTGACGGTTAGAAGCGCCGATGGGCTTGTTAGTCTGGGCAGCCTGTCACGCTTCTTCAGATTGAGAAATATGTTTACAGACAGAAACCCAACACAAACCAAAGGCATATTTCTCAATAATATCGTCAAAAAGCACTTGACAAATCACGCTTTAAAGTGGTAAAATAGAGTTGCAGAAATATGCCAATGGTTGACCGACAAGGAGGTAAACTAATGGCATCAATCGAAAAACGAGGAAACTCGTACAGAATTAAGGTATCCTGCGGCTACAAGGCGGACGGAACACAGGTCTTTCAGCGTATGACTTGGACGCCCGACGAGAAAATGACCGCAAAGCAAATTGAAAAGGAGGTACAGCGACAGGCAATTCTCTTTGAGGAGGAGTGCAAGCGAGGGCAAATCGTATCGGCGGTAAAGTTTGAAGCCTTCGCCGAGGAATGGTTCGAAGAATACGCAAAGCTCAACCTCAAAAGTACGACCTATACACGGCAAAGACAGCTAACGAAGCGGGTTTATGCGGCAATCGGTCATATTCGGCTGGACAAGATAACCACCCGACTTATTCAGAAATTCATCAATTCACTTGCACAGGACGGCACAAACGAGATTACTAAAAAGCCGCTTTCACACAAGACAATGGTGCATTATCTCTCGTTCATCTCGACTGTGATTGACTATGCAATCAAGATGGATATGTTGACCGACAACCCCTGCCGCCGTGTTACAATCCCGAAAGGCAGTAAGAAAGAGCGCAAAATCCTCTCAATACAGGAAACGGAGGAATTTTTGAAGCTGCTTGAAACAGCGCCGCTGAAATGGCGCACATTCTTCACGCTGGACATTTACAGCGGTATGCGCCGTGGCGAAATGCTGGGTCTTGAGTGGAAGGACATTGACTTTGAAACAGGTGTAGTGCATATTCAGCGCACCTCTAATTACACGAAGGCAAAGGGAATTTACACGGACACCACAAAAACCGAGAATTCGGTGCGCTTTATCAAGCTGCCGCCCGAGGTGCTTGCAATTCTTGAGCAGTTCAGAGCCGAGCAGGAAAGCGAAAAACAGCGGCTCGGCGATAAATGGGTCGAGAACGACCGCCTGTTTACAAAATGGAACGGTATGCCGATGAATCCGCAGACGCCCTACGGCTGGCTGAAAGAGTTTTGCAAGGAGTACAATTTCCCGTTTTATGGCATACACCAATTCCGACATCTTCACGCGAGTTTACTTATCGGCGCGGGAATTGACCCGACAACCGTTTCGGGAATCCTCGGACATTCGCAGGTGAGCACGAGCCTGAACATTTACGGGCATATGTTCCGAGAGAACCAAGTCAAGGCTTGCAACGCCGTGGCGGAGGCGCTGGATTTTACTAAAAGAGGGGCTTGATGAGAATAATACCCAAATAAGACCCATAGCCCGATTTGGGACAAAAAGAAAAGCTCACAATCGGCTTTGTTAAGCCAAATGTGAGCTATGCTTGTGGTGACCCGTACGGGAATTGAATAGAAAAATGTGGTGCAAAACTAATTTTACGGTATAATATTCTACACGCTTGAATCGTATTTCAGACACCTTATTCCATGATATTACCCTGGTAAATTAAGGAACTATAATATCATGTTTGGACAAAAATTGGACGACTTTTAACGGTAGACTGGTATGTCATACTCTGCAATCATTATTATATAAATACCCGTTTGTGTAATAATGACTGCAATGTATTTAGTCAGTCAATCGAAAAACTAAGTATATTCACAGGCAGTCATTATAAATGGCTGCCTTTCTTTTTGGTTAATTCTGCTGTGATATATTTGCTTTGCAGGTGTATGATTTCAGCAGTTTAACAAGCATAGATAGGAACGATCAACCGAACGGCGGCATGGTCAGGGTTCGTGCCGCCATCTATGCTATATCCCCCAGACATAACCCTGAACTGATTGATTGGAGAACCACAATGACCTACAATTCAATTCTCGTATACCGGTGCTTTAAGGAAGCGAGGCTCTCATGAACCCGTTCTACCTTGTACTCAATCCGGATAACACAATCTCGTTCAACCGCCCTCTTGCCCATGCAATAGGACTCAGCGAAACGATTATCTATGGCGCGCTTGTCGCCAAATGGTATTACTATTCCGAGCGTGAAATGCTCGATGATGACGGTTGGTTCTACTCTACCGTCCCTGATTTGCAGGAAAGCACTTCACTTTCAGAAAAACAGCAGAAACGCTGTATCAAAGCGCTTGTTGACCTCAATCTCATAAAGTGCGAAACGCGTGGTATGCCTGCCCGAAGATGTTTCTACCTCATCGATGATTTTGAGAAAATACTTTCCCTTATTGAAATGGGTAAGAGCATTTCTGAAGAAATCAAGCCTGCTGCTTATGAGAAAAATCAGCTCAAAGTAATGGCGCGTGAGGAACGGAAAAGCACTGTTGAAAGTGTTGAAAACCCTATTCAAACTGAAAATGAAATTTCTTCTTTCAGCAATTCTGCATTCCCCTTTTCAGTTCAATCTCAGAAAAATCCAAGCAATTTTTCCGGAGAAAACGGCAGCAAATGCGCGGAAACCGTAGAAGAAAACCACTCTCAGACAGCATGGCTGACCAGTTCCGCCGAAAGGTCGGAACAAGTTCTGCCAAAAGGTCAGAACAAGTCCCGCCCAAAAGTCGGAACAAGTTCCGCCGAAAAGTCAGAACAGGTTCCGCCAAAAGGTCAGAACAAGTTCTGCCAAAACGACGGAACAAGTTCCGCCCAAAGGGAGGACAAATCTAAATATAATCAATCAAAAAGAAAAAATCTTTATATGATTGAAAGGTCCACACCTGCTGACAATTCAGCCGAACAGTTTGTTGAAAACTCGGAAGAACTGGCTGAAAAGGTTCGTTCTTCTATCGGGTATCATGGAATAATCCCTATTACCGGTCCAAACTTTGCAGATTGTTCCGTCAAGGCAATATGCGAACTGATGACAGCGGACAAGCCCGTTAAATTAGGTTCCTGCGAGGTCGCACCGAATGTGATCAAGAAAACGATCAGCCATGTCAACCGTGATATCATCATGCAGGTATCCGACAAGGTTTACAAGAAACGCGGAAAGATACATAGCCTGTCGGCATATCTGAAAACCGCAATATTTCAGCAAACCTGTGAATATCTCATGCTTCCGCAGAACGAATTTGGTTTTGAGGGATATGCAGAGATGAGGGATTTTTGTAAGACATATCTCAGCTTATAAGGCTATATGCTCCCAAGAGCTTAGGTTACGCTGATTATAGCGAAGCATAACAAAATCAGCCGCGTGAGTTCCTTCGTTTGAGCGTGGCGATTTTGTTATAATCAGCGTTACCTAGGCAAACGCATAGACGGACTAGCTACCCGACAGGCGGTGTCGGCGGTCAGCCGTGTCTTCCTCGCCGCCTTTCTATGCGTATATAATCACAAAGGAAGAACAACGATTTTAGGAGGAAACCACAATGAAAATAATCGCAGTTGCAAACCAGAAAGGCGGAGTCGGCAAAACCACTACCGTTGTTAATATTGCAGCAGCTATTGCTGAAAAAGGAAAGAAAGTGCTTTGCATAGACACAGACCCGCAGGCTAATCTTTCAGATTATCTCGGATATGATTTCGAACCTAACCGCCGCACACTGCTCCACATACTCAAGGGCGAATGCCAGCCGCATGACTGCATAATCAGCAATGCAGACGAACATATCGACTACATACCTGCTGACATCATGCTCTCCAGTGCGGAGATATTCCTTGCGCAGATGATGTGCAGAGAACAGATACAGATACTTCGCAATGCTATAATGAATGATAGTTCGCTTGAAATCTACGACTACATTCTCATCGACTGCCCTCCCTCTCTCGGAATGCTTGTCCACAACGCGCTTGCGGCAGCGGACGGCATAATCGTACCCGTTCAAACTCAGATGTTCAGCGTGAACGGTCTGATACAGTTTGAGCAGGTCGTGAACGCTATCCGAAAGAATACCAACAAAAATCTGACGATATGCGGAATAGTAGAAACAATGGTAGATAACACCAAAATGACCAAAGAGGTAGACGAAGTGCTTTCCAAAGAATACTCAGACCTGGTTTATTCCACAAAAATTCCCCGCCGGATCGAGGCGGCGTACAGCTCTGCGAACAGGAAATCACTTATCCGCAGCAAGAGCAGCAATATCGGAAAGCAGTACAGAGAACTTGTCGGTGAGATACTCGCAAGGGAGGGAGAATAATGCTGAACTTATCACGCAACAGCGTAACTTACGACGGATCCGCGTTCTTTCAGGACGATTCCGGGATTGCTGAAAAGAAAATACCGCTGAGCCGCCTTGTTTCATGGGAAAATCAGCCGTTCCAGCCATACACGGACGAGGCGCTTGAAAGCCTTGCGGCTTCCATTGAGGAAAATGGTCTGCTCTCCCCGATAATCGTCACTCCCGCCGGCGAGAAGTACCGCATTATCGCGGGACACAACCGCGTGAGAGCCTGCGAAAGGCTCGGCTGGACTGAAATCAATGCGGTAATCAAGGAAACCGACGAGGATCACGCACAGCTGATGATGCTTGATACGAACCTCTGTCAAAGGCACAGTCTGTCGGTGGTGGAGCTGATAAAAGCATACAAAATGCAGTACGACGTCCTCGGCAGAATAGTCGGAAAGAAAAACGGCTATGGCGTCAAGAAAATCATGGCTGAACAGTACGGGCTGTCACGCAAGACCATTGAGCGCTATATCAGGTGCGCAAGGCTCGAGGAATGCCTGCTTGAGCAGCTCAATGACGGCAGGTTCAATATTATGACTGCCGTTTACCTCGCTGACCTCTCCGCAGGAAATCAATCCGTACTTGCCGACTGGCTTAAAGATAATCCGAAAGCAACGATAAATGAAAAAGCGGCGCAGCGGCTTATCTCCCGGAACGGTTTCGGATTTGATGAGGACGAAATCTCCGGGATAATATCCGGCAAAGTTCCGAAAGCCAAGCCACAGCCGGTCGAAGAATCCGAGGATAACGCGAGCGAACCGGAGACATCTGAAAAATCCGT
>ERZ779762.1024-NODE-1024-length-16862-cov-2.660201_pt1 | contig 16862 bp, 10 predicted proteins | sample MGYA00511887_ERZ779762 | MGnify/ENA primary metagenome ERZ779762 (study PRJEB29588, sample SAMEA2163052) | human gut metagenome | biome: human gut; feature: human-associated habitat; material: faeces | place: Denmark | collected 2008/2010 ...
ATTCCATGTCTCCTTGATCAGGTGACGGCGGTTGGAGGTGGCATAGATCAGCGTATTGGGCTGGCAGGCAGACAGGCCGCCCTCCAGCGCCGCTTTCAGCTCTGTAAAAGCGTTGTCCTGGCTGTCAAAGCTTAGGTCATCAATATAGATGATAAATTTCATCGGGCTGTCCGCCAGGTACTCCCGAATCAGGGACAACTCCTCTACCGCGCTTTTGGGGATCTCGATCATGCGCAGGCCCTGTTCTTTGTATGCATTCAGGATGGCATGAATGGTGGAGCTTTTGCCGGTGCCCCGGTCACCGTACAGCAGCACGTTGTTGGCGGGCAGTCCGCAAACAAAGCTCTCTGTATTGTCCACCACTTGGCTCCGCTGCAATTCATAGTTCTTCAGATCGGACAGCTGGATCGGGTCGGTGGCAGAGATGGGGGAGAGGGCATGATCCCGCCACTCAAAGGCTGCGTAGTTGGCAAACAGACCGTAGCCATTTCTTTTATGGAATGCAGCCAGTGCTTCCGTTTGCTCCGCCCAGTTTTGGCTCAGGGGCGGCAGCGCTTCGCCGTTCTCCCATCGGGGCAGGGTGCCCAGCACTTCCCGCAGATCCTTATTCTCTACTGCATGCAGAATATCTTCTGGAGTCAGGTCGGCAATAGCCTCCAGCTTGGCAAGGTCGCTTTTTACACCATCCAGGATCGCAGGGTGCAGACGGTCTGCCGCATCGCCGGCGGCGGCTTTGCTGAATACATTGTCGTCGGTGAGGATCAACTTGGAAATATACCGGCGCAGCGTGTCTCGAGGTGCCAGTGTGCTGAAAAAGGCACTTTGCGCCTCCAGCACAGCCTCGCCGTCTTCTATGCTGCGCAGCAGGTGCAGTAAACTGTGCATCACCGGGTCTGTCTTGAATTGATAGATGCATAGGGACTCCATATTGTATCGTAATTGGGTTGCTTTGTTCATTTTTTACGCTCCATTATATATATTCTCTTATTTATATCCTTATCATATAGCATTTGTTCACAATTTACAACCCCCGCAGGGCAAATTCGTGCAGGGTGAACAAAGAACAGCAGAAAATTAGCTCTATAATTGTAAGATGTCAGACAACGCCTTGACTTTTGCATACAACTTGTGTTATGATGTGAACAGAGGTGAGGAATATGCCAAGATCGGCAATGCTGCCGGAGAGTACGGCACAGCAGATTTTGAATATGATCGAGACCCAGCACCGCTTTACGGTGGGAGACAAGCTGCCTAATGAGAATGACCTGGCGGCGGAATTGGGCGTTAGTCGTTCCACCTTGCGGGAGGCCATTCGAATTTTGACCACCAGCGGTGTGTTGGAGATTCGGCGGGGCAAGGGCACCTTTGTCAGTGCCAATACGGTGATCGACTCGGCGGATCTGAGCGATATTGCTTCCGGCTTGGACGATCTGTTTGAGATGCGGCTGATGTTTGAACCGGATTGCGCATTTTTGGCTGCACAGCGGGCAACGCAGGAAGAAATTGACGCTATTTGCTACTACGGTGAGCAGGTGGAAAAGAAGATCTTAAGCGGCGAGGACCGCACGGCAGAGGAGCAAAAGTTCCATGAGAGCATTGCCAATGCCACACACAATGCGTTTGTGAAGCAGTTTATGCCGGTGATTTTCAATGCCATCAAAAAAGGCGTGATCGTCATGACCCGGGACAAGGATGTAAGCGCTGATAATCTAAACGACGATCGGCTGATTATGGACTTTATTAAGAAGCGCAATGCCGAGGGCGCCCGCACCGCCATGCGGCTGCACATTCTCCACGCCATGGAGCATCTATAAAAAATTTAAATTGCCTATTGACAACAGACATCATACAGGATATAATGTGAATTGTTAAGAAACCACAGCGACATCATACAACACTGTGACTTCAATTAAACTTATTTTTTAGGAGGAAACTACAATGGCAGAAGCAAGACTTTTCCATCAAGAAGATTGTAATCTGGATTACCTGAAGGGCAAGACCGTTGCTGTGATCGGCTTTGGTTCTCAGGGTCACGCCCATGCGCTGAACTTGAAAGAGAGCGGTGTGGACGTAGTTGTTGGTTTGTACGAGGGCTCCAAGTCCTGGAAGCATGCAGAGAGCGTTGGCCTGAAGGTTATGACCACCGCTGAGGCTGCAAAGGCCGCTGACATTATCATGATCCTGACCCCGGATGAGAAGCAGGCTTCCATCTATAAAAAGGACATTGAACCGAACCTGACCGCCGGCAAGGCTTTGGCTTTCGCCCACGGCTTTAACATTCACTTTAAGCAGATCGTGCCTCCCAGCGATGTAGATGTGTTCATGATCGCTCCCAAGGCTCCGGGTCATACCGTTCGCTCCGAGTACAAAGAGGGCAAGGGTACGCCCTGTCTGGTAGCTGTATATCAGGATGCTACCGGTCATTGTGAGGATATCGCTCTGGCTTACGGCGCCGGTATCGGCGGTGCTCGTGCCGGTATTCTGGAGACCACCTTTAAGTGCGAGACCGAGACGGATCTGTTTGGTGAGCAGGCTGTGCTGTGCGGCGGCGTAACCGCTCTGATGAAGGCCGGTTTTGAGACCTTGGTTGAGGCCGGTTATGACCCGAGAAATGCTTACTTTGAGTGCATTCATGAGATGAAGCTGATTGTTGACCTGATTTACAACGGCGGCTTTGCTAAGATGCGTTACTCCATCTCCAACACCGCTGAATTCGGCGATTACGAGACCGGTAAGCGACTGATCACCGATGAGACCAAGAAGGAAATGAAGAAGGTTCTGGAAGAGATTCAGGACGGCACCTTCGCTTCCAAGTTCATCACCGAGAGCAACAACGGTTGGGCACACTTTAAGGCCAAGAGAGAGATGGAAGCCAACCATCAGCTGGAGAAAGTCGGCGCCGAGATCCGTAAGCTGTATTCCTGGAACGGCGAGGACAAGTACGCAGAGAAATAATTCCTGTTTGCTTCATAAATACCAAACGAACAGCCATCACCTTTACGGTGATGGCTGTTTTTTGCGTGTGTTCGTTATGCTTATCGCCCAACCGGCATGGCGATCAGACCGTACCGATTGCAGTGTAGGTGGATCTTGTTTGCGCCGCTTGATCACAGATGCCTGCCGCGCAATCTGCGCAGCGTAGAGTTTAGAAAAGCGAATAAAGTTCGCAGTCAACGGCTATTGATGGCTTTTACAAACATTCTGGATAAAAGCGCCCATTTCGTCCAGCAGGTCCTCGGCTTGGGGAAAAACGCCCATGGCGTTTAAGAAGCCGTGGCCCATGCCGTTATACATCACCAGGCGGGTGGGCACGCCGGCGTCGTGCAGCTTGTGGGCCCAGGCCACCGTGTCGTTGCGCAGGTAGTCCAGCGCACCTACGGAGAGAAAAGTGGGCGGGTTCCCTGCCGGGTCGGAGGTGTAAGGATTGCACAGATCGTCCGGCTTCGGAATACCTAAAAAGGACTTGCCGGAGCGAGAGAGCAGCTCCATTTGCCGCACCAGTCCCATAGCCAGCTTTTTCTGCCCCGGCGCCGGGTGATAGTCTGTTTCTTTTGGGTGATAGTAGCGGTCTGTGGTGCCAAACAGGTTTAGGGTGGGATAGAGCAGCAGCTGTCCCCGCACCCGGTGGGTGCCTTTATAGCGGGTGGCGCAGCCTTGGGCCAAGTTGCCGCCGGCGCTGTCACCTACCACAAAAACGGCCCTTGGGTCAATGTGTAGCTCCCGGGCACCGTCGCCGCCCAGCCATTCCAGTACGCGGCAGCAGTCATCGTACAGCGTGGGATATGGGTGCTCCGGCAGCAGTCGGTAATCCACCGCTACCACAGGCATACGGAACTTTTCTACAAACAGCTTCCACCCCTCGTCATAGGGGCGCAGGGTGCCGCCTACAAAGGCGCCGCCGTGGATAAAATACAGGCAGGGGCTGCCCGGCGCACATTGAGCACTGCTGTACATGCGAATGGGAATGGGATAACCGTCCGCCGCCGGTACGGTGTTGTCCCGCACTTCAATCTTTGCCTGTACGCATTTGGCGTAGGAAACACGGTCACACCCGGCACGGAATCCGGCCAAGATCTTCGGCGTTACCGGGATCTTGACCCTGTCCAGAATGAAATTTGGCACCAGCCCCGTGGACCGCGCCATTTTGCCCATGGGTCCGCCCAGCAGCCGCGGGTCAATCCCATTTGGCGAACCGGCGTCCGGTGCATATTTGGTGATGTAGGGCAGATCGCCGTCCATCTCCACCGCTGCCGTTGCCTTTAGTTGTTGCAAAAATTCCTCCGTGTACCACTTGTGATCCCATTGCTTTTTCGGTTTCATTCCCGTACCCTCCGTCCATCGATCGCGCCTCTAAACCCGACCGCTTTCTGTTCTCATCATACCAAAACCCTTGCCAAATTGCAAATCAAGGTGAAAGTGATTTTAAACTGGAAAAATATACAGAAATTGACAAATCACGCGTAGAAATATGCAAATTTAGGCAAAAAATTGCCAATAGTACGCAAACAGCATATAGAAGTGAACAATTCGTTACTGTAAAATAAATATGAATATGTAGTCGCAACAAAATCGCAGCCTCAAAAAAGAGAATGTGTATAGAAAATCATAGGACTAAGGAAAAATGAGTCTTTTTAGATTTGGAAAGAAAAAGAAGAAAAATCAAAGTTGCGGTGATGTGGTCGGTTCACCGGATATGTGGGCAGCGGCGAATGGTATAGGTATGCAGGCACCTTATGAAACCGCCAGAACTTTTGGTGGCGCTGCACAGAAGAATATGGCGGAGATGACAGAGCCAATTTCGCTGCCGGGTCAAAACCAGTATGGCGCAACGGAACCGCTAATGGCACCGGCCTATGATTCCGTTGGCGCAACGGAGCCGTTGAACACGCCGGTGCAACACTTGCAAAGCGCCGCACCGTTTTTGCCTTTTACGGACGGCAACTATGGCGGGACAGAACCTTTGCATGTTCCGGTGGAGGATTTTTATGGCGTGACAGAGCCACTGGATATGCCGGACAACGGTAAGTACAGCGCAGCAGAATTGCAGGGAACGCCGACGCCAAACGGTTTCGGTGAGACGGAGCCTCTCGTTCCGCCAAGTGGATATGTGCCGGGCTTTGTGCCTCCTAATCCGGCTTCGCTTATGCAGGATTTGTCTAATCACTCCGGTGATACGTGTGTTTTAATGCCCCAAATGCCGGCAGCTACCTTTTTTGTGGTGCGCACCGGTCAGTCCGTACCGATGCAGGGAACAGAATTTTCCATTGGCGCAGACCCGAGTTGCTGTAATCTGGTCTTACAAAATGATTATATCAGCAAGCGCCAGGTAACCGTTTCTTTTACAGAGGGCGGCTATACCGTTGTTGATCACGGCTCAACCAATGGCACAACGCTGAACGGTGTCAAACTGCAACCCAATCGGCATTATCCCATGCGGTCCGGTGATCGGTTAATCTTGGCTAACGAGATCGTAGATTTTGAAATCCAGGGGGACTCCAAATGAATTATTTAATTGCGGCACAAACGGATATTGGCCCGGTCAAAAAGACCAATCAGGACAGCTACTGTATTCAAACCGCCCGGAGCAAGCGATATGGAAATTTGTTGTTTGCCGTAGTGTGTGACGGTATGGGCGGATTAAAAAAAGGCGAGGTGGCCAGCGCAACCGTGGTCGCACGCTTTACAGATTGGTTTGCGCAGAGCTTGCCGATTCTGCTCAGCCAGCGCACAATGGATTTTGCATTATTGCGCAAGGAATGGACCCATTTGTTGAATCGGCTCAATGCCGATATTGGCAATTATGGACTGGATCACAATATTTCTCTCGGTACGACTGTGGTGGCTGCACTTTGCATTGGCAATAAACTGTATGTGGTCAATATCGGCGACTCCAGATTATATAAGATACAAAATAATGTCTCGCGTCTCACACAGGATCAATCCCTGGTGGCTCGGGAGATCAGCGCCGGAAAATTGGCTCCGGATCAGGAAGAAAAAGATACGCGGCGCAATGTACTTTTACAGTGCGTGGGCGCCTCTCATGTGTTGCAGCCGGAATTTTTAGAATACACATTGGAGTCCAATACGGTTTACCTGTTGTGTACAGATGGTTTTCGTCATGAAATCCAAGAGGAGGAGCTACTGGGACTGCTCTCACCGCGGGTGGTACGGTCTGAGCGCGGAATGCAAGATGTGTTAGTTGAGATTATCGGTCTGTTGCAACAACGGAATGAACAGGACAATATGACTGGTGTCGCTTTTAAGACAGTGCATTAAGGGGGGCAGTTATGGCAGAGATCGGATCCATTATAGATGGTAAATATGAAATTTTAACAGAACTGGGACATGGCGGTATGTCTGTTGTGTATTTGGCCATGGATCGACGCTTAAAAAAACAGTGGGCCGTAAAGGAAGCGAAGAAGAAACCGCCGGGCCAAAGCAATATTGTCGGTTTAACGCCGGTGTCAGAAGCAGAAATGCTCACCAAGCTGAATCACCCCAATATTGTGCGCATTGTGGACATTGTGGATCAAAACGATACGATCTACATTATTGAGGATTTTGTAGAAGGCAAATCCCTGGCAGAAGAAGTGAAGCACGGTCCTTCCACTCCGGAAGATGTGGTGCTTTGGGGCTCTCAGCTTTGCGATGTACTGGAGTATTTGCATACCCGGTCCCCAAAAATCATTTACCGAGATATGAAGCCGGCCAATGTGCAGTTGTTGCCGGACAGACAGCAGATCAAACTGCTGGATTTTGGAATAGCAAAGAAATACAAGCCGCAGAATGTGGGCGATACCACCAATGTGGGTACGCGCGGGTATGCGGCGCCGGAACAATTTGATGCTAAGGTGCAGTCGGATGCGCGCACAGATGTGTATTCGCTGGGCATCACGCTGCGTTCCTTGCTGATGGGAAAAACGCCGTATGATGTGGAATTTTACGACGATATTCGCAAGCAGAACCCGGCGGGAACAGACGGTCTGATTAAAGTGCTGAATAAAGCTACGGCGCAAAACCCGGCCAATCGGTATCAATCGGCGGCGGATTTTAAGTATGCGCTTCAGCATTATCATGATCGGGACGAGGCTGTCATTCGCATTCGGCAACGCAAACTCAATGCCTTTCGCGGATTGATTGCTGCGGCTATTTCCTTTTTTATGATCGGTGCGATTTTGATGCCGCTTTCGTTTGTGGTACGCAATCACGATTATCAGGACAAATTAAGTAGCGGCAAGTATGAGGAGTGCATTGCTATTGACCCCACCCGGGCAGACGCTTATCAGGGATATGTAGAGAGCGCCAGCGCAAACCAGTTGGCAACTTTACCGGACTATATTGGGCAATATACACAAATCAAGGACACGGAGGATCGTAATGCGGTCGGCTTTGAAATTGCCCTGCGTGTGGAACTGAATAGCAACTTGGATAAGAAAGATGCGCTGGATAATGCCTGCAAATATTATCGTTCCTTTGCCAGTACAGATCCGGACAGCATTCGCATTTTGCCCAATCAGCCTTTTGATATTAAAAATGGCCTAGAATCTGTGGATATACCGGCGAGTATTGCAACAATTAAATTGTATTACGCCCAGATTTATCAGGCTGCCGCCAATTACAGCAACGACCCGGACGCCAACGGCGCAGCGAAAAATCTGGACGAGGTGATGAAAAATCTGCAAACCATTCGCAGCTTTTTGGAAGAGAACAAGGATCAGCTGGCCGCGTATGATGCACTTTATAACAGCGCCAATACCAGTGACGCAGAGTGCCAGGGTATATATGATTTTATGGTGAAAAGCCAGGCAAATTGTCTGATCGACAACAAAGCCTATTTCCTGCCCAAGCGAGCGGCAGCGCTGCAATGCTTCTTTGATGATAGCATCTCGCAAAAAGCCAAGCAGAATTTTAAGGAAAATACATAAGGAGGTAGTATTTATGTACAGTGCAATGATCGGACTTTCTATCTCTTTTATGGTGCTTGGCGTGATTTTAGCAATTACGGCCGTTTTTGTGTTCTTCAAGAAGAATATGGCCCAGGTGTACGACGCCCTGCTGGATCGTGGGTATCAAGAGCGGCTCCGGCACCACAAACATACAGCCGCTCCTGCTCCGGCAACTCCCAGTGGGCCTGCGGTGCAGCCCAGGCAGGTGCAACCTCGTACAGTACCTACCGGTAGTGCAGCGGCACCTGCCGGTGACCATAGCGGTAACACAATGCCACTTGATCAAAATGCAGCAGTGAAAACACCTGCGGAACACTCCGGTCAGACCACATTGCTGCAAGCAGATGCTCAGGCGGATTTTCAGATCATGAAGAGCCTGCGCTATGCGTACTCTAAAGAGATCATTGAGTGACTTTATATAAAACATAAATTAGAAATGGGGAAAGAATGATGAAAGCAAAAATCCTGCAAGTAAAAATGACTTCTAAAAAGGGATTGGCCTGTCTGTTAGCAGTGCTCATGTTGTTGACGGCTTTGCCTTTGGGTCTGGTGACCTCTGCCATGGCTGCCACCAAAGACTGTATGGTCGTGGAGGTGCAGGGCAAAAAGGTGTACTTCTTCGGTGCGGAAGCTTTGGAAGTAACCGGCAGCAAGGTCGCTTACACAGCGGAAAGCGCAGAGGTGCCGACCATTTATGTGGATGGCGCGGTAGATCCGGCAGACGATGTGCAGATCAGTGACGGTGTCATTGACTTTGGTACTTGGTTAGCCGATCAATCCGCTTGGGTAGGTGTGTTGTGTGACCCGGACGGTACTGTGACCGGCACAGAGCCGTCTGTGCAGCCGGATGCCCAGGCGCCAAGGGTGACTGTAAGCGGCAATCCCACCGCATGGGGAAAAGCTCCGGCCATACTGACGGTGCAGGCAGATGATGGTAACGGCTATGGTGCAGTTGCCTATCGGATGGATAACGGCCAGTGGCAAAAAGCGCCTGAATTCCGGGTGAAAGCAAATGGGACTTACACCTTTTATGCAAAAGACGCTGTGGGTAATGTGTCCACAGGTGAGACCGTAGAGGTGCAGTATGTGGACGCAACCGCGCCTGAAATCGGTGTGGTGCTGGACCCGCCGAATGCGGGTGAACAGTGGTCAAACGATAAAGTAAAGGTAACCGTTACCGGTAAGGACAGCGAATCCGGCCTAGCAGAAAAAGCCTTTAAGATGGACGAAGGCCAGTGGCAGGAGACTGGCACATTTGTGATCCAGGATAACAAAGAACACAACTTTTATGTACGGGATGCTGTTGGCAATGAAGCAAAGCAGCAGGCAAAAGCGGACAAATACGATAACATTGCACCTGTGATTCAGAAGGTGCAGGTTAAGCTTGGAAACTTGGTCTTGAAGCAGGGCACTTACATTAGCGACCAAATCACATACACATACCATATTGACGCTACTGATAATGAAGGCGGTTCCGGTATTAAGTTTTTTAGCTGCAATGGCGGTAAAACATGGCAGACTTCCGGTGACTTTAAACTGAAAGGCGGAGAATCGTACGATTTTTGCGTTAAAGACCAGGCTGAGAACGAGTCTGCTGTTTTGCCCTATGTCCCTAATTATGACACCACGGCGCCAACAATCAATGATGTGCAGCAGAGCACGGATAAGCCTACCAACCAGGCCGTTACGGTTACGGTAACCGCCAATGATGTGCAGTCCGGTCTGAACAAATTCGGGGCATATAAGTTGGATAATGGCGATTGGCAAAGGGAAAATTCCTTTGATATCCAGGACGATAAAATACATACCGTATCTGTGCGTGACAATGCAAATCCGGAAAATGTGGCTGAAAAGAAAATTCAGGTCAAGAATTTTAATTCTACACCGCCGACTGTTACAAATGTAACGCTCTCAAATGCGGGTGCAGACGGGAAAGAGAATTGGACCAATGAACCGATTACCGCTACGGTAGAGGCAAAGGGAAATACCAATAATGCACAGGTGGAATTCCCGGTTGTTGCTTACAAGATGGATGACGGCGATTGGCAGTATATAGAGAAGAGCGAAACTGCAAATCGGTTTACGATTGAAGATAAAAAAGAGCATAAATTCTATTGCCTGGATAATGCCGGCAATGCGTCAAGTGCGTCTTCCTGTGCGGCAAAGCTTTATGACAAAAAAGCACCGGAATTAGAACCCCAAAAAACTCCGGAATTCTATCCAGTTGAATTTAGTCAAAGCAATAATGGTCCGTTTGCAAAATTCCTGAACAAGTTGTCCTTTGGCCGCTTCTTTAACAAAGAACTGAAGATTACGGTGTACGCCACAGATGGTGTGGATGAGTATAGTAATGCCAGCGGCTTTTCTGCGGATAAAGTGCAGTCCTTGATTTTTAGGGACACAAACAACCAGGTGGTAACCACCATTCCGGCAAAAGTAACAAAAAGCGGCGAAGTGGGTAAGGCCGTATCCGCCGAGTTTACTGCAGAGATTACTGCCGAAGAACTGAAAAACTTTAAGGGCTCCTTGTATGTACAACTGCAAGATCAGTTAGGAAATCAAACGGAAGAAATCCAGGTGACAACAGCCAATTCCAATTTGGGTGAGTTAAAGAATACGGAAGAATTTGGGGATTGTAATTTTGTATTAGAGAATAACGCACCGCGGATTTTGGCGGCGGGGCAGAATGCAGAGCTAAAAGCAGAAAATGCGGTTTCCGCTTCTCCCAGCACGACTATCTTTAAGAACGACTATACCGTTTCTTTCCATGTATCTGATCAAACAGATAAAGATAAAGATAAAATTTCCGGTGTGGCAGGTGTGCAGGTAAGTGTGAATGGCACAGTTGTATATTCTCAGCCAGATAACAACGAGAACACTGACAATAACAACAAGAAAATGCTGGAAACCGGCATAATTGATCTGCATGCTGTGGCCAAGGCGGATGATGAGAAAAACGCCCATCAGGTCAATGGAGTAAAGATCGAAGATGAAAACTGGAATGGCGGTGAACTCACTTACACAGTGGAAGCCTGGGACAACGCAGGCAATGCGTCCAAAGTCTCTTTTACCTTGAACTTTGACCAGACTGCGCCCACAGTTCAGTTCGCAATTCCCAGTGGGAACACTTGCAAAAAAGTGACTGTTACCGATTACGGCTTCTTCTTTAACAAGGATACCGATGTGGTGATCTCCGCGTCGGATCCGCGCAATGATAAACAGGAGGCAACGGCATCCGGCGTCAAGTCCATTACCTATAAACTGGTGCCCTTCAATCAGGAATTCGATGAGGTAGAGGCAATCACCGTGGACGATAGCTCTGTTACCGTGACGGTGCGGGCAGGTTTTAAGGGCCAGATCTATGCCTACGCAACGGATAATGCCGGCAACTTCCCCGGCACACGGGAAGCTAAAAAATGGAGCGGCTGTAAATATTTTGCAGACAGCAACGAGGCAAATGACCAGGGTTATGTGCACCCGGACGGTACGATCGTAGAGAACGCCCAGCAGCATCAGGATTCTTCCATTGTGATCGCTCGGAAGAATCAGCCGGCCGGTACGCAGAATAACAAAAAAGCGTACAAGGCCGGTGGCCAAAATGCACCTCAGCAAGACAAAAAACAGAGCTACGATGCAACGAAGAATGTACCGCTTTATGACACCAACGCCAAGTTTACCGTCACGGTTAAGGACGCCCAGTCTGGTATCCGCACTGTAAAATACACTTTGATAGAGGGCGGCAAGACCTCGGTGAATACGCTGGAGGTGAACACACCTTACGGTAAAGCAGACGCGCAGGCTGCCTTGCAGGCAGAAAACTTGGAAAGCAGTACCGGCAATGCGACCCGGCATGCCAAAGAGTTGTGGCGTGTGGATGATGCCAAGATCACCGGCCGGGATGCTAACCTGGCCACAGAACTGACTAGCACCGTTACCGTAGATGCCAACTACAATGATATTTTGCTGATCGTGGAGCTGACGGACAATGCCGGAAACACATCTTATGATTATGTGGCCTTTGGTATCGATAAAACTGCACCGCAGATTCAGGTGGAGTACACTTCTGCCGTGGCACCGCAGTCCGGTAGTTATTACAGCAAGACGCGTACAGCACATATTACCATTACAGAGCGCAATATTCGTACCGAGCAGGTGGCACTGCTGATTGAAAAGTGCCTGGACAGCGCCAGAACTTTTGATAAGAAAGATACAAAGGCCTATCGCGAGGGCTTTAAGATCACCGGCAAAACTCTGCTTCAGAAAGGCAGTGGGAACGGAGACAACCGACAGTATCAGATTAAGGTGGACTTTACCGGCGACGGTAATTATCGAATCAAGACCTTAAAGTGCACCGATAATGTAGGTCATGCCAACACGGCTGTAACTTATGGTAAGTACAATGCAGCCGGCAACCGGGATGCGGTAAGCGGTAGCAACAAGACCCGCTTTACCATTGACAAGATTGCACCGAAAATTCATGTGGCCTTGAACCTGAATGACCGGGTAAAGAATAAAAAATACTTTAACGCTACCCGCACGGCGACCGTTACCGTAACGGAACACAACTTTAATGCCAAGGCTTTTGAAAATCAGTTAAAGGCCACCTTAAACGGTAAGGGAATTGCAGTACCCAGTGTATCTGCGTTTCGTCAGGAGAACGGCACAGACCGCTGGACAGCGACCGTTACCTTTGTGGCAGATGGCGATTATGTACTGAACTTTAAGACCACGGATAAGGCCGGCAACAGCTATAAAACAGTGGCCGGTGACTTCTCTGGTGCGGCTGCGCAGGACTTTACCATTGACAAGACGGCACCGCAACTGACTATTGGCGGTATTACCACCAATACGGCTTACAAGAAAGTGCCGACGATTGTGGCCAAAGAGGCAGACAATAACGCCTCTACCATTACCTCCAGCGTGGTGGGCACCTGCTTTGACAGTCAGTCCAAGATGGCTAAACGCACGGTGAAAGTCTCTGCCAAGAACAGCGGGCAGCTGACGGCGGACCACCAGCTGCAAAACACAGTAACTTACACGGCTGTGGAGCAGGATGGTTATTACATTGTTACCGCACAGTGCGTGGATATGGCCGGTAATCAGTCGCAGGTGCAACGCAAGGTGTTTACCAAGAATGAAAAAGGCGCTGTCTATGTAGTCAGCGATGATTTGGCTGCACTGAATAACGGTTATGCCAATAAGACGGCTGTTGCCAAGCAGAGTCTGGTGGTGACGGAGTATTCTCCTACGGAAATTCAAAGTCCGGAGTATTACATCAATATCAATGGTAAGAAGAAGGACGGTTTGGTCACGATGGAGAAGGGCCAGCACCATGCAGGCGAGTGGTATGTGAACACCTATACCATCAGCAGCAAGGACATTTTGGCTGAGGGCAAGTACGCACTGTACATTAAGTCCACAACCAAGCTGGACGGCAAAAATACAGTGGTCAACAACAGTTCTGAGAATAAGGACTTGCATCGCTTAAATATCCAGTTCACCATTGATAATACCAATCCTTATGTGCGCATTACCGGTTTGGAAAAACACCTTTATTCCAATACAAAGGTGCAGACGGTTACTTTCTCTGTGTCAGAGAGCAATTTGGCCAGTATTGTTATCCACATGACCCGGGACGGTCAGACACTGGATCCGCTGGTTTGGGATCACGCGCAGGACAAAAAGCACCCCAATGGGTGGACGGCAGAGAACGGTATTGCTGTGGTTCAGGTTCAGCTGGAGAATGGCAAGAGCGATTTGACCTTTGAGATCACGGATTTGGCCGGGAACAAGTGCTCCACTGCCAACGACTACAATAAGCAGGAATTGTTCGTTTCCGGCACCACCGGCAACAAAAATAACTGGCTGGAAGAAAAGGACGGCAAAATCGTGCTGAAAGATATTTATGTGGACAAAGGTTTTAGTGCCAATGCCTTTGCCGCTTTGATCCGCAACAACCTGGCGATCTCCGTGGTGATCTTTGTGGTGATCGGTTTGGTGTTGCTGGCGGTGATTATTCTGCCGATTCTATCCAAAAAAAGAAAGAAAATGGATGCGGCGGATGCCGAAAAATTGAACTGATCTAAAATACCTGTACACGGTGCCATCGGCGCTGTGTACAGGTTGCAAAGCAGGTGAGAAAATGGCGATCTGTCAATGTGCAGTTTGTAGCCGGTATTATGATGACACGCGGTTTGCGGTCTGTCCATACTGTAATGCCCAGGGCAATGCCATGGCGGACGAGATGAAAACGGAGGCTTATGGTGATGCTGTGCGCAGCGAAGAAAAGACGATTGGCCTTTATTTCCAGGAACAGGATTTTGACCCGGTTACCGGTTGGCTGGTGTGTGTTTCCGGCACGGTACGGGGCAGGAGCTTTGAGCTGCACATGAATCGAAATTTCATTGGCCGGGACAGAATGATGGATATTGCCATTACGGATGATCCCCGGTTGTGCAGGCAAAAGCATTTGTCTGTGACCTATGATCGGCGCTCGGATCACTTCTATATCAAGAACGAAAACGGTTCCGTTTTTGTAAATAATTCGCCGGTGCAAAAAGCCATGGAATTGAAAGAAAATGACACAATCCGCTTTGGCAGCGGGTGCTATGTGTTTGTGCCCTATTGCAAGCAGGAAAGAGGTTGGCAAGCAGATGAGAATAGGTAAGGGAATCGGCGCTGCCGTATTGTCCGCTTTGCTTTGCACGGCGATGTTATTTCTTCCGACTACTGCTTTTGCGGAGAATTTGAATGCTACGGATCAGATCGGAATGGTGCGCAGCAATGTGCCGTATTTGCAAGTGGAGATCAAATCCCAGGATGTATATGCTGCGGAAGTGCAGGGCAAACTGGGCAATGCTGAAATGACTCTGTACAGTTTGGACCGTACGGATAATCAAAAAACACTGACCTGTGTTTTGCTGGATAATTCCGCCTCTATGACCCAGGACAACATTTGCCCGCGGGGGTCCTTTGATCAACTGAAAACCGGTGTGCAGGCGCTGTTAAAGCAGGCGAGTGCCGACCATCAGATCGGTGTTTATTCCATCGGTGCAGGGCTGCCCAAGTGTTTGGGTACGGCCAAAGATGCAGACAGCGCCAAGAAAGTCGCGGCGAGCGTAGCTGCATTAAAAGGCGATGAGGACGCGACGGATTTGAACACGGCGCTGGATCAACTGTTTGACCAAGTGTCTGCATTGAGCGACCAATACCAGGTGCTGCATTTTATTTTACTCACCGATGTGAGTGCGGATTACAGCAACGGAATAGATCTGAGTGAGGTGCAGGTCAAGTATCAGTACAACAAGGTCCCACTTTATACTGTGTGCAATACTCGAGCAGTGAATAGCAGTACCTATAAACGCTTGCGCACGCTCAGCCGGGTATCCGGTGGAGAAGCTCAAATTTATGACTATCAAAAAACGCCGTCCTTTACACCGGTTCTGGAGCAATTATACAAGCACACCTTACAATCATCGGTTGCCTGTTTTGTGACGGATCAAGCGGTGGATAATCGCGCAAGAGAATTGGCATTGACCGTGGGCGGTACGGTGTATAAAGAGACTGTGCTGTTGGACACAGCGGTAAAAACCCAGGCGCCGGTGCAGGCAGAGATCAGCGTAAGTGCGGATCATCAGGCTTTTCAGATCTGCTATCGGCAGGATGGATTGAATGGGGCTGTGCCCGTTAATGCTAAGGCGCTGGAAAACGGAGCGTATCAAATTACCCGCACCGGCAAAGACAAGCCACTGGCTGTCAAGAAAGCAGAGAAGAATGCGGATGGCAGCTATACCGTCTGGATGGACAAGGAGATTTATTCCGGTACATACGATTTTACCTTTCCCGGTATTACGGATTTAAGTCAAAATGCCAATGCGGTGCAGCCTATAAAGGGTTTGGAGTTGCAGGGCAAAAATCCATTTTTGCGCGTGTTGCCGTATTTGCTTGTTGCGCTTGCGGTTTTGCTGGTGCTGTTGGCATTTTATTTGATCCTTTTAGGACTGAAAAAGAAGAAAAATGTAAAGACCATTAAGGAGCTTTTTGAAACACAAGAAGTGCAGGTGGTGGAAGAACGCCACCATGTACGCGCGGCTGTACCAGCGACGATGAATATTACACTGCATATTCAAACGGCGGGTGCCCCGCTGCATACGGTGCAGTTGGCTGTGCAGGGCAGCGCTTTTGTTGGTCGAAGCAGTATTTGTGATGTGTATATTGATGACCCTAAATTATCCCGGCAGCATTTTGCGCTGGAAGTGAAGGACGGCGTCGTTTTGATTGCAGATTTGCACTCGGCAAACGGCACATTTGTTAATGGTGCAAGGGTGAAAGATAAGCAAAAATTGCAGTCCGGTTATACAATTACAGCCGGTTTGTCAACGATTAAAGTGGAATTTTAAGGAAATAACTATGTATTGTCCAAATTGTTTTTCTGTATTGCAGCCCGGTGTCACACGGTGTAGTCATTGCAGCTTTGATACAAGGGAATATGCACACAGTACGGACGCATTGCCGCTATACACTTCCTTAAATGACCAGTATATGATCGGTCGCGTGTTGGGTCAGGGCGGATTTGGCATTACCTATAAGGCGCTGGACACCTTTAAGAATCGTGTGGTTGCCATTAAAGAGTATATGCCCTCAAATTATGCACAGCGCACAGGCTGTCAGGTGGTGCCGATCCCCGGCGATACCAAGGCAGCCAGGATTTTTGAGCACGGCAAAATCAGCTATATTGATGAGATCAAAACCTTGTATCAGTTTGAGAATGTGCAAGGTATTGTGCAGATTTTTACCCATTTTCAGGAGAATAACACTGCCTATTTGGTGATGGAATACCTGGATGGCTGCAATTTGAAAGCGTATGTAAAGAGCCACGGCGGGCGCCTAGATCCGCCTTTGGCCGGGAACTATATT
>ERZ779762.1026-NODE-1026-length-16820-cov-1.864480_pt1 | contig 16820 bp, 18 predicted proteins | sample MGYA00511887_ERZ779762 | MGnify/ENA primary metagenome ERZ779762 (study PRJEB29588, sample SAMEA2163052) | human gut metagenome | biome: human gut; feature: human-associated habitat; material: faeces | place: Denmark | collected 2008/2010 ...
AACCGGCGGTGAATGTACCCCCGCGTGGTCTTAAGGCTTTTGCCGCTTTCGAAGCCGGAAGCCACCCCAACGTGATTAAGCGCCAGCGCAATGTCAGTTTCCGAAATCCCGCACTCCTCGGAGGCAAGAGTAGCCCATGTGTGGCGCATATAATAAGTACTTAAAGGCACATCGATTCCCAAGTGCGCGGCAAGTTGTTTGCAGCCCGCGTTTACGTTGTGGTTAAAGTCCCGGAAATTAGCGTACATTTTATAAAATGAGAACAACCGCCGTTTGTCGGGATCTCGGTACTTTTCAATCAGTGACAGCGCCTCCGGTTCGATCTTCACGGACATCAACGCTTCGTCTTTACGACGGTTAGCCGTCTTTTGCCGGTGGTAGATGATCCGATCGTCTTCGAGTTCGACATCGGCACCGAACAAGTCGGCGGTGTTCATGGCCAACAAGTAGAACGAGAGCGCCAGCACGTCCCGTGCCAGCTGCATACGCTTACCCGGGACAGTCTCGGCGTTTAGTATCTTTACGAGATCCTCGATGCACAAATCCCGCTTTTCGGGTTCTTCTTTGACCTCGACCTGTAATTTCTTACTCCCGAACGGTCGGTGGGTGATTAGAACCGTTTCGGCATCCTCGTCGTTGTAGTGGTCGCATGCCGCATTGAATAGGGTGTGGATGTCGGCCAAATAATCCTTTACCGTTTGCGCCTTGCACCCGGGGCGCCGCACCGTAACCTCTTTTCCGTGCTGGTTTGTCCGCGTCTGTTCGTGCGGTTTCTGCATATACTCAACGAATCCCTGCAAATTCTTTACGTTGATCTCCTTGACGAATACGATAGAACGCCCGAAATAGTCGGTTAGGTTGCGAATAACGGCCTCGAATCGTCCAGCGGTACCATCCCGTCCCTCGGCCTTCAACGCCTGAATATGGTTATCGCAAAATGCAATGAAGTCAATGCCCACGCCGCCCTCCGTTGCCTTTTGTGATTCGATATACTTTACCAGGTCGGCCGCAGAAAATCGGCTCAAGTCCGTGCCCAGTCCTTTGGCCAGCATATCCTCGTATTTCGATATGTCATTTAACAATCCTTTCAAAATTGTTGTATCTTTGATCCCGGAAAAATCAGGCTTTACCTGCTTCCGACTGACATATACGCCGGTAGATATTTTTCTTACTTCCCTTTTATGGGTAAGGCGGATGGATACCGGAAATTTACCGTCCCGCCGCTCGTTCTTCTCTCTGATCTCGATAGAAAATGTAGGCATACACTTTGAATTTTGGACAAACAATGGACAAACAAAATAGCGATTTATAACGATTGCAAGCCGCTATTTTCTGATAGTTATAAACTCTGCGTCGATAATTTCAGCGTGCGGATTGTGGTTTATGATGGATTGGTCGCGCGACTTGACACGCTTCGTTCGCCAAAGGAATCCGAGGAACCGCGCATATTTGACGCGCTCCACGTAGGTAATCCGGTCGCGGCTTATGACGTCGGCCTTGTAGCTATTATCGGGGAAAATGCAGCACGAGAAATCGAGCCATTCGTCGTGATGCTCGGCGCACCTTGCCGGAACCTCGGCGGCCCTGTCGGGTGTGACCTCGACAAAAACGGTATCGCGGGCCTTGCCCTGCAACTTGTAAATGGTCTGCTGCTGTATCTTGGTCAGTTGCTCCAACTCCTTTTTCTTAACGCCCATGTCGCGGATTAACGCGGCATCGTCGGCGCGGTACCGCTCCAACTCCGCCACCCGCAGCTGCAATTCGCCGACTCTAACGGCCTGCTCGCCGCTTTTGGTTTGATAACGTTCCACCTCGCTCAGCAGTACCTCGGTGTTGTTGTGGTATGCGTCCCGCTCCCGCCGCAATTTTTTGTTTTGATGGATCAGGAAGCCAAATGCCGTAATCACGGACAGCGCTACCAGCGCCACGATCAGATACTTTTTCATACTTTCCCGAAATAACGGATCCAGTTGAACGATTTGCGGCCGCGAATATACTGGTTATCTCCCTCGTTGGCGTGCGCCTCCATCTCGAACATGGATGCGTAATAGGCCGTGTCCGCCGCTGCGGTCGCGGAGAGCTTCCGCCGCACGGTGTTGTACACCCACGAAATCCCCGCCTCAACAAAATAGATGATGTAGTAGAGCAGGAGCGCCACGACGAATGGCCAACCGCCCCACCCGAACGCCAAAGAGAGCATCAAGGCGGCAAGCAGTGCGACGGCCGTAACCTCCATATACTGCTCGACGTGGATGGCCTCGTGGTTCACTGCTTTTGAACTCAACGGCTGCGCCTGTTTGCGCTTCGTGCAGATGAAACCGAAAAACATAGCTGTTTCGTAATCTTTCCGCCATAACAGCAGGCGGGCCAACAGGTTGTTGTAATAGATTTTTCTCATGGCTAAAGTGATTTTACGATGTTTGCCACGGTGTCGATCACCGAGGCCATAATAGCGGCGTAATTCGGCGCCGTGGCGTATTTTGCGCCCGTGTTGTCCACCAGGCGGCGGGCGTACTCCTTGGCATCACCCCGGTAGGGCCACGCATCGGCGTACATCGGTTTCTTCAGCAGCGCCAAGTGATCGTCGAGGCACGCGTCCACGGTCGGGTATACACGGAAAAGGCGATACACGCGATATTTGTACCGATCGGGCGCAACTTGCTCGACCGACACAACCCGCTCGGGAGCCTTGAACGCCACAGTCGGGGTCTTGAAATACTCGGTTGTCAGCTCCAGCGACACGTCGCCGGTCCAGCTTCCTTTTGTGATCCCAAAAATGTTGTTACCGATCCCTCGGATTTCCCAGCCCGTTTCCAGCGCCGCCTGCGCGGTTACGAATAGGGGGCTGACGCCGCCGGCCTTGGCCAGTCGTTCCGCTGCCGGGTACACTTTTTTGACAAATTCGATTTGTTTGTTGTTCATTGTTGTTCGTGGTTTTTATTATGTGTTTTCTCTTGTGATCCGAAAGGCGGCTCCCGATCGGGACAATTTACTTTACAGCACTTGTACAGAGTAAGCACGGCCTTTTGCGATGCCAGCCCGTCGAGTTGAGAGCGCATGTTGCCGATCGTTTTATAAAGCCCCTCGATTTTGTCACTTTGGGCATCCACTTTCTTTTCCGATCGCTCGAACAGTTCTTTCCACTGCGACGATACGGTGGACTCATTGGCTAACTCGGCCGCCCGTTTCTTGTGCTTGCGGTCGAAAAAAATACCTATGCCACCGCCCGCGCTGATTGCGGCGATCGCCGCACTGATGATTGTCGTCCAATCCATATTTGTCGTTATATTTTATTCCGATAAGACCGCTGGATCGTCCGAATGGCAAAAACCGACTCGTCAAACCGTTGGCAAAGACCGAACGGTCAAATCCAGGGCATAACGGCTATTAGTCAGTTAAAACAGCATATTCCAATTTCCCGTAGGATGCACTACATACTACCTTAAATTCCTTGATCTCACTCACCTGAATCCCATTTTTGAATGCCGCAAATCCGATGTTTTTTATCATAAAATTTTTATAATCCGGGTTAGGGCTGTCAGGTTTGTCAAAATCTGCCTTTTCGATCTTGTAGGTTAAGCCCAAGCAAAGCCGGGTGGTTTCCAGGCCCGAGTCGTACCAAAACATCCAGCCTACAATGTGCCCAAAACTTGCTCGGGAGTTATTGTAGATTAATGTCGATTCCTTGAATTTTTCTATGCCAAACTCAGTTATCGCTTTGTCGAGCGATTCGTTTCCAAATTCAAGGGCAAAATCTGCCTGCCCGATAGATACCCCATGCTTGGGATGCCTCCAGGTCTTGGATATTTTACGCGTCGATCCAGTAGGACCGCTCGCAAACTTGTACCGCCCTTTTGTCCGGCGGAAAAGATAAATTTTATAGTCGGCAACATTATCCGCGTCGCCCACGCCGTAAATATTATCTGCCACTTACCTTTATCCTCAACGTCGCCGGTTTTATAGTTGTCAATGGTGAGCGTGATGGGGTATTTCGGGGCTTCCGTTGGGGTTTTTGCCATACCGGCGCCGCTGATCTCCCACGAACCTTTGATGGTCATGTATTCGGTTTTCTCGATCGGCTGCCGAACCTTGCGGGCGAACAAACGGCCATCGGTTGTCAGCAGCCCAAATTCGGCGATCGACTTTCCGGCGGCGTCCATGTAGCCAAAGGTGAAGTTGAAGCGCACGGTGTCGGGCGCGGGGTACTCGACCGTCTGCACATCGACGATAGTGGGGTCGGTTATCGACGTGTCGTTCTCGGTCGGCGCGGTTCCGTTCGTTCCCGCCGCGACCTTTGAAATGGCCGCATTTGGCAATCCTGCCAGCGCCTCGGCGGCGATCTCATAGGCCCCGTTTACGATTTGGTTGCTTTGTTGCAGGCTCCACAACTCACGTCCCTGCTGGTCGTAGGCGATCAAATGCAGGACGCCGTCTATTGGTTTTACGATCTGCTTCATAATTAGAAATCTGTACGATTGTTTGACCCTATTACAAAATATCCAATATTCGTTTTAGCCAACATAAGGCTTACATATCCACCTTGTGAGACAAGGATTATATTGTCGGATTTATAACTATGACCTTTAAACTCACTTTTTACTGATACATTAACAGTAATAATATCGCCATCCGATATAATTATAACAGGAATTATCGCAGGCATTTGGCTGAATTTTACTTTGTCGATACCGATGTCGCCGCAATTTATTTCCAGGTCTGCATTATTACCTGACGATGTTGCATTCGTAATATTAACTATCGTTGATTGCCATTTTCCATTTGCGGTATTATATGTAAAAAGATCAGTTATCGGAATTGTGAGAATGTTGGATATGCTGATATTTTTAATACCTTCCACAACACACGGCGCTAAAGTCCTTTCAAGTAGCTCCGCAGTTATTGCATTTTTCTGTATGACCCGACCGGTGATTATTTCGTCGGCGAAAATGCTCTCATCGTTCAATGATTCCTCTGCGATTTGGGACGCTGTAATAGTTTTATCGGCTATATTTGCAGCGGTAATCTTTTTCGCGCCAACCGTCGGACTCGGGTACGTACCGGCGAGATCACCACCGGCGATCTCGGGGATCAAGTCTATCACCTTGCCCAAAAACTCTCTGATCTTCGGCTCGGTGATCTCGCCCGTGTCGTTGTTCGGGAAATACTGCTCAAGCAGCCCCTTTAAGTCCTCTTTTTTTGCCATATTCTTGCCTTTTTATTTGAATCCACGATTAAACCCCGCCGAGAATGCACGTCGGCGGGTGGTAACTTCAACATTCAGCCAGTCGTTGGTGTTGAAGACTATTTCGCTGGCCTCGATTCTCTGATAATAGCCTACTTCGACCAGGTGCGACCGCTCATTTTTATAGAACTCGACGAACAGGTGTATTTTTCGGCTCTCCTCGGCGGTGATGTGGCGGCTATCATCCGCCTCAACGAATACGCGGAACCGCGCCCAGTCTTCGGGGCTTTCAGGGCCGCCGGGCAGAGCCGTACGCCCTCCTCCAAAATGACGATCGGGAACCCCACCGTGCGGCACGCTTCGCGAATAGCCCACGGCGTACCGATAAACTTGTGCAGCGCGATGGACTTCTTAATGATGTCCCGCTGTTGCTGTTCGGTCTCTGCCATTCCGAATCCTTGCAACCCGTCGATGTCGAACTGGTCGGCAAGATACGGCAAGGCGCTCGGGGCTACCGTGTCCACCAAGTACGGCAGGAACTCCGATAGGTCCCAGTTGTCCCATCGGTCGGCCACCATTTCCGAAAAGGCCCGTGCCAGTTCGTTGTCGCTGATCGCGCTTGCTATGACGTTTTTGTCATCCACGGCTAAATCCTGTTACGTTCACGGTTATTCCCGTGCAATTTGGAAATTGTTCGTCCGATATGATCAGGTTTGCGGCCGGCGCGACGACCGTAACGTCGTACACGCTGGACAACCGGCACGCTTGGGCAATGTGCGACCGTATGATGTCCAAACCGAGCTTTGCCCGCTTCTCCTTGGCAAAATCTTCCAAGGCGCTGGTGATACTTGCCCGCTCGGTCGCGGCATCGGCGCCGTCGTACAGCACCACGTCCACCATGAGCGCATAATCCTCGCGCTCCGGCGCCGATACGATTACCGTGTCCGTGAGCGGCCGCACATTCTCAGCGTTGCACACGTTGTACACATCCGTAATCACCTGCGCGGGCGTTTCCTCTTCATTCGTCAGTGGAACGATCAACACACTACCGGGTACCGGCGAAGACACGGACACGTCGGTAATCATGGCGTTGGCACTTTTCGCGTAAAACTTGTAACTCGACCGAGATCCTGCCGATGAATATTGCGATGGCGCCAGTTTGATGCGCTCACGGAGCTGCGCGTCGCTCTCCACATCGGAACCTCCGCCCGTGACGTCGATATTTTCTACCGTCGATACGAACGCCAGCGGGTCCAGTATTTTGTTAATCGTACCGACGGCATAACCATTCCCCACCTTGCCCGCAACGTCGGCCAAAACGGACAGTTCTACGGTCATAGTGGCGGGGGCGATTATGGCGTCGTCGATCGTGCGGAATATCGCCAAACCGTCGCTGCTCGATACGCGGGTTCCCTCGGGAATCAAAACGGAGCCGTGCCCTGCAACAAGAGTGAAGCGGACGGTACACCCAGCACTGGCCGCCGGCAAACGCTCGACGGCCACCAAACCCGCGATGTAATCGAGGATTGGCGCGGTGCTGAACTGGTAGAGCATTTGCCGCATACCCGCATTAAAGCGGTTCACAAGTAGCGTTTCGCGGAACACCACGAAATTGAGGATCAACTGCTCGACTTGGGCAGGTTGCAATTCACGCCCCAACAGCTCCTCCAGCTTTGCCTTGCTCTCCGCCATGATTACGGCGGGATCACGTTCCACGAATGTTGGGATATTGTTGTCAATAGCCATTATATGATCGTTGTTATCGTTATCTGTTCTGCCGATCCTACCACCGTGCCCTCGATCTTAAAAACTGTGTGGGCGGCATCGTTACGGCTCGCGGAAATGCGGGTTACATCGAGGCGCTTTTCCCACCGGCCGATGGCCGTGGTCGCTTCGTAGATGATTTTTCCCAACACCGATGGCAGGGGTTTATCTAAATATTGGTACACGTTGCTGCCGAACTCCGGGCGCAATGGATCGCTGCCCGGGATGGTCGTCAGGATGATATTGATGGAGTGTACAATATCATCCACCCCCTCGACGATCGCCGCCGGATCGTCCATGCTGACCTGCCAGTTTCGTGTGTCGTTCGGTGCAATCATACGGCGCTTGCGGTTATGGTTCCCGTTACTGGGCCGGCGGTATTCGCCAGCGTGATCACGGGGGTATTTACCCCCTCGACGATCGCGGCAGCCGCCGCGTTCGTGATGGACTCGGCGATACGATCGGCGGACGCCTCGGGGTTATCTGTTTTGTCTCGTTCGGCGAGCATGGCGGCCTTGATCGCCGCTTTCAATGCTGATTTCTGTACGGGCATACGCTTATGGTGTTGGCGGTCCCGACACGCCTGTACTGGTCGGGTGCTTGTGTGTTGTTAATTTTATTTTCTGCGTTCCGGCGGTAACTTCAACGCTGGCGGTGATCTCCCCGGTAACAGTGGTGTCGCCCGTGATGTTCACCTCACCCTCGACGTTCAATTTTTTGCACGCGATCGACAGCTCGGAATCCGGTGCGTTCACGCTCAACTTATGCGCCTTGGCATCATAGAACACCTCGGCGCCGTCAGCGTATTTTACGCCCATAGTGTCAGGTCCAGCCCAGTCGGGTGGTGTGTCCGTATCGCTCCAAAGTACCAATACAATGGCGCCCTGCTCGCAATTCTCGTCCATTGAACACAGCACTTGCGCATTTACCTCGACCGGTATCCAGTGCTTCGTTTTGTAGGTAGCCATAGACGGGATGGCCAGCCAGCCGGAAACGATCTCGTTCTCGTCGAACGAAACACGCGCATAGCCCAGGTTCTCACCCTCGCCGATCTCTGATATTATACCCAGCCGAAACATACCTATACCTCTATTTTTCTAATTGTCGCCGTGGTTACGTACCCGCTTGAATTATCGAGGTCATGAGCCGACGATACCACATGCCACTTTCCGGAAAACTTGCCGATGCCAGTCAGCTCGATATTGATCCCCGCTACCAGCTTGACATTCCCCGCAACGGTGATGCTCCCCGTTATTTTGTCCTTGTTTTTTTCTTTCAACGCACCCTTGGCCTTGGCTTGGGCCTGCGTCTCGTTCTCTACCGTAACGTCTCCCTGCCACGTGTCTTTCGACAATGTGCCCTTGCCTCCCTCTTGGTCTGACGGCTCGATCTTCCATCGCCGGACGCTGTTGGTCTTCATATTGCGGGTCGCCACGACAGCCCCGCCAAATACTTGGCTCGTTTTGTCAGTGAACGACGCCCGGCTCAATTCGTTTTTGTGAATGGTCATCACCACGGGCTGAGACTCCAGTTCCTCGGTGTCCATAAACACAAGTTGATCGCCACGAACGGAAAATACGATCCCGTACTCTCTGGCCAGCCTGCTTAAAAATGCGAGGTCTGTCTGCTTCTCCTGCGTCTTGCGCTCGACTTCTATCTTTTGCAGGTCGCTGACATTGCCCACGAGCTTCAGCCCGTGCTTCGTCGCAAAGTATTGGGCGATCTGCTTCAACGACTGCTTTTCGAACGCCTTGCTGTTCTTCGAGCGCAGCGCCTTGGATATAGCGGCACCGATAGCTTTGATTGCAACCGTATCGGGCGGGAACTCCAGCCCGATCTCGTCTATCTCAAAGAGTCCACAATCCAGCGGAGCGTCGGGCGTGCCGATCGACACCTCCAGCGTGTCGCCTTGCTCGGGATACCATCCGTTTTTCCAATGGTCAGTGGTATCTTCGAACGTCAGCGTCAAATCGTCACTTTCCGCCTCCTCTTTGTCTGCATACGACAATCGGGAGAGATAGGGCGACACGTCGGCGGTTACGTTCTTACCATTGACGGTGATTTTCGCAATGACTTTCTCTAACGTTTCCATGGCGGCAGGTCTGTATTTACGTGCATATCGCTGTCTTCGACGATCGGGATCACCAGCACCGTGCCCAGCGGGAAGACCGCCGTAAGCGGTATGAGCGGGTTGGCATCCGATATGATGGCGATCCCGTCCATACTGCCGTAAAACTTGGCAGCGAGCAGATCGATCCGGTCTCCCTCAACGGTCGTATAGTTGAAACTTGACATTTAATTGCCTCCCTCTTTTGTTCCTGCGAACCCCGCTACCGGCGTGGCGCTGGTCGTTACTTTTTCCGCGCTGTCGGACAACTGCCCGACATTCATCTCCAGCACCGACACATCCACCACGTTGTCGATTTTTGCGAGGTTGCTGGCATATGCAATCGCTTCGTCCAATGATGTGGGCAAGTCGCCAGCGCGATCGATTATTTTCTTTGTTGCCGCGACTTTCGTTTTGGCCGACGCATAGAGTCCTTGCGCATCGGCGGCCAGTTGCTGGACCTCGCGCACCCCGCGCTTAAGGCTGGTGGTCCTGCTTTTCACCTTAGCAATCGACTGCTTCATTCCGCTAACCTTTTCCTTGGCTGCGGACACGTCGTTGGTTATACCTGTGGCGGGGCTTGGAGCCGACGCAACAGGCGCCACCGCGATCGACTACTCAGCGCCCGCCCTGTCGGGGCTGCTTCCTCTTCGCCGGGACTCTCCAGCAAATTCACGGTGACGGTTGCCAGCTCCACCCATCCATCCGCCGCGCACTGCTGGTTGGCGATGTCCAAGCTCGTAATAACGAATTTCCCGACAATTCGCCCGTCTCCGGTAATGTACGGCAGCACCTCGAAAGCGTGCATCGACGCTTTCAACGCATATATCTCGGCCTGCGGATCACAAAATTCTGATGAATATGTGATTGTCAGGCTCAACTCCCGCAGCTCGGCACCAGTCGGCTGGATGGCGTCTTTGTCATTGACACGAGGGATTTGGCCGTATTTTACGGCATCTGCCTCGCTGGTCGATACGGGAGTTTTCAGCCCTTGAAATATGTGATCTCCGAGTTGTGCAAACATGGGTGCCAGCTATTACGCAAAGGACAAACGTGTCTTGTTTTCTTCATATTTACGAATCAGTTCCATGATCTCGTTCGCATGCTGCTTCAGCATTTTTCCGAACTCGTCCCGCACCTCCTGCGTAGTCGATCCGGCGAATGTGATCTGCGGGGCATAGGTAATGGACGGGCCGGTATTCCCGCCGCCTACAATGGTCGAGGTATTCACCGTGCTGGATTGCATCGACTGCGTGATTCCACGGGTCGCTTGCATGGCCACGCCCTCGGTAGCATTTTCGACGATTGCACCCCCTCGATCAAGGCCAACGACCAGCCCCTGCGTGATATTCAGACCATATTCGGCGAACAAACGGGATGGGGAATTGATACCGAGAATAGACTTGAAGCCGTTGGCAATCCTACGGCCGATATTCTTCATTCCCTCGACAATCTTATCGACCATAGAGGTTATTCCATTCCAAAGCCCTTGCAATAGGTTTTTGCCCCACTCATAAAAGCGGGGGCCGAGGTTCTCGAAGAACGTCCCCACATTCTCCCACGCGCCGCGCATCCATTCGACGGGTTGCAGGTTGCTGAACCAGTCTTTGATCCCTCCCCATGCGTTCGAAATGCCGCTCTTGACGTTACCCCAAAGGTTAGAGAACCAGCCTTTCACTGATCCCCATGCCTTTTGCACTCCCTCGCGGGCCTTGCTGATGGTATTTTTGATGCCATCCCAAGCTTTCCCCGCACCGGCCTTGATCCTGCCCCACAAGTTCGAGAACCAGCCCGTTACAGTGCTCCACACCTTTTTGATCGCTTCCCACGCTGCTTTGAATATCCCGACGATAGCGTCCCACAACTTTTTAAACCATGCGGCCACCTCGTCCCAGTACTTGACCAACAATACCACGGCTGCGATAATCGCCATGATACCGGCGACAATCCACACCACTGGACACCCGTACAAGGATGTATTAAATACCCACTGGCCGGCGGCGGCGATCTTCGACCAAACGGAGAATAACGCATATTGCATACGAAACAACAACATGCCGTTTTTGTACTCGCTGACGATTTTGGTACCAATTTTTATGGAATCAGACACTATTCGGAATACCTTACCGAACTGCCCGACGATGAACGTCACGCTACCGATCGCAATGGCAGCCGTGCCTAATATAGCGATCCATTTACCCGTGGTCATCGCTATATTGCCGATTGTGGCGGCCAGTTCGGGATTTTCCTGTACCCATTTTGTTATCTTATCGATAACCTTTGATATTTTTTCGGTTGCCGCCGACAATGCTGGGATCAGTGCTGCACCTAACTGTAACTTAACGCCTTTGACCTGCTCTCCGATATTTTCGAGTTGGTCGCTAAATGCGTCGCCCTTGGCAATCATCTCGTTACTTAACGCAAGTCCCAAACGCTCGGCTTCGGCGTAAAACGCTTTTAGACCGGCCTTGCCATCGTTCAGCATAGGGATCAGATCGGCACCCGACTTGCCGAACAATTCAACCGCCAAAGCGGTCTTTCCGATGCCGTCTTCGGTATTATGAAAAATATCGGCTACATCCTCGAAAATCTCGTTCGGCTGGCGGAGATTACCCGCACTGTCTTTGATTTTGATACCGAGATCCTCGAACGTCTGCATGTACGTCTTATTTCCGCCGGTAGCTTCGGCGACCATTCTGTCGAACTTCACTAACGACGCGGACAATTTTTCAGTTTCGACCCCTGACATCCTACCGGCATACGCAAGTTTTTGGAATGCCTCTACACCGATCCCGGCTCCCCGGGCCATATCGTACATATCACCGGCGTAATCGGCTGTCGATTTTCCAACGGCCAAAATACTACCTCCGACGGCTGCGCTCGCGCCCAGCATGACGGTTCCTGCTTTCGTCATTGAGCGACCTATTTTGCTTGTGGTACGCTCGAATGCAGAAAGTTTGTCCGTCGATTTTTTGACGGCCTCGTCTATAATGCGGCTCATTTTATCCGTTGCAGACAAAATGAACGCTAATTTCAGAGTGTTGGCTGCCATGTGTCGTTATCGCTTTTCGATGCCGGATAATACCACCCGGCGGGGTGTTGTGATCTCTTTTTCGTAAATCTCGACTGCGCGGTCCAAGTAGGCAAAATAATCTTCCACGATCAGATCGAGAACGCCATCTATTCCGCCGCCGGTGAAGTGTGCTAAAAAAACAATATCCGCATGTGGGATTTGTCTGATTAGCACCCTTGCGCCAGCGTCGGACCTTATCCGTTTTTTGAGATGTCCATTTCTACCTCTTTTTTTGCGTCGGGGAAAAGGAACTCGGTGATCTTATCCATCTCCTCGGTAGTGAAGCCGTCCATCAGATCGTCGTAAACGATCGGCTGACCGTTTACGAGAATTTTGGCGGCCATCAGGTGCATGCCGCGCTCGACGTCCGTCAGGCTCTTGTTGTTGGTTAGCTCCATCTGCTTGCGTACCGTGATACCAATCTCAGCGATCTCGGTGTTGGCGTCGAGCTGGAGCCGCCGCCGAACTGACAAATTCGGCTTGCGATTCAGTGCTTGCTGTCCCATTACAATCCAAGGTTTTGCCTACGTTCAGCCAGCAAGTCCTCGCCGCCGACTTTGTAGATGTTATTGATTACGTCGATTTCGACGATCTCCTCACCGTCTATTTCCAACTTATAATACTGGACGGAAACGGTGGACTCCAGTTCGGTGTCCTCCTTGGCCTTGAACGCGCCACCGGGGAGTGTCTTGGAGTACCCGCGTATGTACATCACGATGGGCTTCTCCTCCGTGATTCCCGTGTTGTCGTATTCCGCTTTGCTGGAACGGATCATCAGGTCCACGGGCTTGAGGAAATTTCCGAAAGCTTTCTGCGCCTCGTTGTCCGGATACGTCCATTTGATCGTCGTTTCGAGTTTATCGAACCCGTTGAAAAACTCGGCCGAACCAATCATGCCCATAGCCTTGTAATCGGTCATAAGGGCCGTAATGGTCGGGGCGGTGATCTCCGACGCCAGCCCGTGCTTGCTGGCATTGTTCACATAGACGTTTGCGTCGTAAACTTTTGCGATATTCATGGCTATTCGATGGTTGAGAGTTTGTTAATGTCGATTTTGTGGTCGAACGTCATGCGCTGCATAGGCACGGCGGGCGTCCACTCGTTGGAAAACGTGACGTATCCCTGTGCCAACTCGGTGGCCGGATTCTTCGCAGGGTCGAAAAAGCACTGCCCGTAAACGATCTTACCTTCGGCTGTCAGCCGGTTGTAGTACTGGTTCACGATGTTGCGAACCAGGTCGATGTCGGCCTGTTTTACCTGCTTAACATCGATAAACTGGGCGCAGGCCATCGTGATCGAACGCTTCATGATCATCAGTGACCGGCGAACGCACTCGAACGCGTCGGGAGTGGTGGTGCTGGGGAACGCTGCGGTGTAGTTTCCCCATTCCACAATGCCGTTGCCGTACATATTAACAACTGTCGTGATGCCTTGTGCGTTCAGCAGGTTGGCCTCACATGTTTTATCTGAGAGCGCGAACGTGATGGGCACGTCGGTACCCTCGATCCCCGTGTAGGCGTGGTTCGACGATGACACATGCCATCCTTCTGTTAAATCGACTTTGGCCCGCAAACCCGCCGCGTAAGCTGACACCGGGAGCGTGAGGTATCTTTCCCCTGGGTCCTCGACATCCGGGTTATATTCCGGGTTCGCAACAAGGACATGCGGGAAAAGAAGCTTTTGCCCGGCTTTGAGTGTGGCAAAGTCACCCTCCGCACCGCGCGACTCAATGGCTTGGTTGAAGCCCCAGCCGTCGGGTGTGTCAATATATGCCATCGCCTCGGTTTTCTCAGTAATGACAATCAACTCCTGCTTCACTGCATCCAATGCGGAATATCGCGGTGCGATGTAGATCATCGGTTCAAAGCCGTATTTGTTTCCTGCGGTCTCAAACAGTTTAAGACCTGTACGCTCACCCGTTTCGGAAACCGTACCCACAATGTCGGCGCCGGTGATCTCGGCGGTGGCATCCTTTACTTTGACGACAAACACCAAGGCGCTGCCGGCAGTGCTGTCTTGCATGCGGATCGCCTTAAGTGCTTCGGGGATGGTTCCTTTTGTACCGAATGCGGCATCGTCCGCCGCGCTCTTGCACAACGTGAGGACGTTAGTGTCGCCCTTATCCGCTGTACCCACCAGCCCGATAACCGCCGTAACGATGTCGTTCACGGGCACCGTGTCGCTGGTGACGTTGATGTGCTCTATACCATGTAAAAAATCTGCCATGTCATAAAATTGTTATACCGTTTCCGGCGTGGTTTGTATTTATCCGGCTATTTCTTTTTGCTGTCAGCCGGTTCGACAGTTGTCGCAGCCACCTCTTTGATTTGGCGGCGGGCGTTTGGCGAACTGGCGATGACGCCGCAATCGCAGGCGCTGCGCAATATCTTTTTTGCCAGTACGGAAGTGAAAAAAGATACTCCTTTCGACCTGCGCCGGCCTTAACGCTGAAAACAACGTAAGGACTTACTACCTCGTACTTTTTCATTTTTCAGTAAATTCGTTTTTGATTTCCTTGATCGTCGGCACACTATCGGGGCGGTCTGCTTCGACAGTATAGGCTGCAAATGAAAATGTAAGCGCATATTGCCAATAGTTGTGCAGGCCCGAAACATAGCCGAACGAATTAAAGTAAATGGGTGTTTTCGCACCCAGCATCCGATGCCCCAAAAGACGGGATTTCGCCGCCTCGTAAACATCAAAAAGACCCAGTTTTCCCCGCCGGTTTTTCGCGCGGATGAATAGTTCGCATTGAACGGTTCCCAGTTGAGCCACGACGGCCAACTCCTCGCGTTCGGCGAACTCCGTACCGTTTACCAGCACGAAAATCTGCGGTTTCTCGGTCTGACGCGGCAACTCCAGAGCCTCGATCTTGGGTAACGGCTTGACATCGACACCCGGCATCTGCAACAACGTGACCAGCTCGTCCTCATACCTTTCGTAAGGGGACATGCTGGCGTCTGCCTTGGTTGTCATTGGTTGCTCCATGATCTATTCTTCGCTTTCGGCGTGCGGTGTCAAATGCGCCACATAGGTTTTTCCGTCAAATTTGGTGTCCACCGCAGTAATCAAATACCGTTTTCCACGTATTTCGAGGTATTCGGTCGTTTCGGCATCCACGGCTTGCTTCAGCCCGACGAAATTACCTTCGTAATACTCTGCGGTGGCCGTGCTCGGTCTATATTCGTAGCCCTCGGAGTCTCCGATCTGCGTGGGTTCGCTCGGGTCCTTGAACAACGCCCGTCCGGGAATATTTCCCCGATTTGGGGATAGCCAAACAGCGGGTTCGCCCATAAGGTTGGAAATGGTCGAAGATGCTATTTTGGCCATCCTGTCAAATCGGTTGTTCATACGCTCGGAGGTTATACGTTCAACTTGACCAACACCGTGGTATCGCCTGCGTCGGCAGCCTCCCAAGCGCATCCGACAGCCTTGTTATCCTCGGCCGTTGCCACAATACCGGAACCGTCGGCAGCAGCATACACCTTTTGGCCCTGCGTGATTGCACCGGTACCTTTGGCCAATTCGTACACGCCCGTAACGTTCAACACGACGGTTTCGTCCACGGCGCCGTCAGTAACGGCAACACCAGCGACGTCACCGATTACGCGTACATCACCGCTCTTGATCGCAGTTTCTGCGACTTTATACTCGATGGTCTTACCATCCTGGATGAAGTTTTTCATTGCTCTGTATTTTTAGTTTTTGCTTAAAATAGGGGCAGGCACGATAAATTCCGCCCCTGCGGGAAGTTTGCCGTTACGCTATTTCCCCGCTGCTTTCACGATGCCACGATAGTCGATCGCCGCAGCACCGAAATCGCCACGGACGGCATAGTCCATGGAGTCGGTTTTGAACTCCTCTGTGCTGTCCACACGCAGACCCTCGTTGCCCTCCAGGTATGCGTAGTAGAGACTATCCACTGCATACGGGTCGGCCATCAGATACCAAGCTTTTGGATCGGTCAATCGCGGCTCGACGATCACGTCGAACGCACCGGCGAAAACGTTCACGTCCTCGAACTTGACGGGCGTTGTCGCTGTTACCAGTTTTTTGGCCATCATCTCGTTCTCAGGTGACACAATGAGGTAACGTGGCACCATGCGAATAATCTGTCCCGCGATGTCTTTCTGCTTCATCATCGCCGTCTTTGCCGCCGCAAGACTCTCCTCGCTTAATGCGCTGCTGGCACCCGTGAGGAGGTTGCCGTGGGTAGCATCGAAAATCCCCTTGCCGTCGGACATCTTCACGTTGTCGGTCAGCAGACCCCACACGAGGTTTCCACGGAGCATATCCCAATGGCGGACGAATGCCGACGGGATGATCGAGAACACGCCCAAATCATCGTTGATGAACGCCTGCCGGGTGTAACTGATGCCCTCGCCGAACGTCTCGACGCGGATCTGCTCCTTGCTTTCCTTAAGCGTTGTGTACTTGATTTCTCCACCCTCGGGGATCTTCTTCATGCCATTGGCGACACCGGCCGAGTAAAGACCGCGTGCACGGAAATCGTCCACGCTGGTCTGTCGGGCGATTTTGTCCCAAAACTCCGGTGCGAACTCATACTGTGCCCGCAACATCTTGTTGATCACACCCTCGAACAACAGCGGAAAGTCGCTGGTGCTGTGCGCACGGTTGAAAACCATTTTGGCCACTTCGGAACGATCCAAGCCTCGGGTGTTGATAACGCGCTC
>ERZ779762.1035-NODE-1035-length-16745-cov-3.801498_pt1 | contig 16745 bp, 10 predicted proteins | sample MGYA00511887_ERZ779762 | MGnify/ENA primary metagenome ERZ779762 (study PRJEB29588, sample SAMEA2163052) | human gut metagenome | biome: human gut; feature: human-associated habitat; material: faeces | place: Denmark | collected 2008/2010 ...
CCTCGAAAATCTCCTCTACTCGAGGAAGACCCTGTGTGATATCTCCACCGGCAACACCACCTGTATGGAAGGTTCTCATGGTAAGCTGTGTACCAGGCTCACCGATTGACTGAGCTGCGATGATTCCGGCAGCTTCACCAACTTGTACTGGCTGTCCGGTTGCCATGTTGGCACCATAACATTTTGCACATACACCAAGGTGTGACTTACATGTCAGGATCGTTCTGATCTTAAGCTTTGCATCCTGTCTTGTAACACCTGTATCCGGATCAAGGAACGGAACACCGTTTGAATCTACACCCTGATTTACGATCAGAGCAGCTCTCTTTGGTGATACCATGTGGTTTGCCTTAACTAAAAGGTTACCATCTTTATCGTATACAGATTCTGCAAGGTAACGACCTGTAATTCTCTCCTGGAAGGATTCGATTACTTCTTTGCCTTCCATGAATGCTTCTACTTCCATACCAGGAATTGCTTTTCCTGCACAACAATCTGTCTCGCGAATGATCAGATCCTGTGATACGTCAACCAGACGTCTGGTCAGGTATCCTGAATCGGCTGTACGAAGCGCTGTATCGGACAGACCCTTACGAGCACCATGCGCTGAAATGAAATACTCCAGAACGTCAAGACCTTCACGGAAGTTTGACTTAATCGGAAGTTCGATCGTACGACCGGTTGTATCTGCCATCAGACCACGCATACCAGCCAGCTGTTTGATCTGCTGGTTAGATCCACGGGCACCGGAATCTGCCATCATGAAGATGTTGTTATATTTATCAAGTCCGTCCAGAAGGGCTTTTGTCAGAACCTTATCGGCTTCTTCCCAAACCTTAACAACAGCGAGGTATCTCTCCTCCTCTGTCATAAGACCACGTCTGAACATCTTTGTGATCTTGTCAACCTGAGTCTGAGCATCTGCAAGGATCTGCTTCTTCTCGTCCGGCACCTTCATATCTGAAATAGATACTGAAATAGCACCTCTGGTTGAATACTTGTAACCGATTGCCTTTACGTCATCCAGAACTTCAGCAGTCTTGGTTGCGCCATGTGTATTGATACATTTGTCAAGGATCGGCTTTAACTGTTTCTTACCAACATGGAAATCAATCTCAAGTTTCAGGATATTGTCAGGATTTGTTCTGTCAACATATCCAAGATCCTGAGGAATGATCTCGTTGAACAGCAAACGACCGAGTGTAGTATCGATGATACCTGTAACCTCTGTTCCGTCTTCTGTCGTAACAGTTCTTCTTACTTTTATCTTAGAGTGGAGAGTAATCTCCTTGTTCTCATATGCAAGCAGTGCTTCGTTCTTTGACTTGAAGAACTTGCCTTCTCCGATATCGCCATCCTTCTCCATTGTCAGATAGTAGATACCAAGGACCATATCCTGTGAAGGAACGGCAACCGGAGCACCATCTGAAGGCTTCAGAAGGTTATTCGGGGACAGGAGCAGGAATCTACATTCTGCCTGTGCCTCAACTGTAAGTGGAAGGTGAACAGCCATCTGGTCACCATCGAAATCGGCGTTGAACGCTGTACATACCAGTGGATGAAGCTTGATTGCCTTACCTTCTACAAGGATAGGCTCAAATGCCTGGATACCCAGTCTGTGAAGTGTAGGAGCACGGTTTAACATAACCGGATGCTCTTTGATTACATCCTCAAGTACATCCCAAACTTCCGGCTCAAGCTTTTCTACCATCTTCTTAGCAGCTTTAATGTTATTCGCTCTGCCGCTGGCTGTCAGTTCTTTCATAACAAATGGCTTGAATAATTCGATAGCCATTTCCTTTGGAAGACCACACTGATAGATCTTAAGTTCCGGTCCTACTACGATAACGGAACGTCCTGAATAGTCAACACGCTTACCAAGAAGGTTCTGACGGAAACGTCCCTGCTTACCCTTTAACATATCGGACAGAGACTTTAATGCTCTGTTACCCGGACCTGTTACAGGACGGCCTCTTCTACCATTATCAATTAACGCATCAACAGCTTCCTGAAGCATTCTCTTCTCGTTTCTGACAATGATGTCAGGAGCGTTCAGATCAAGAAGTCTTCTTAAGCGGTTATTTCTGTTGATAATTCTTCTATATAAGTCATTCAGGTCAGATGTAGCAAATCTGCCGCCATCCAACTGAACCATAGGTCTGATATCCGGTGGGATAACCGGAATAACATCCATGATCATCCACTCCGGCTTATTCTCAGAATTACGGAATGCTTCAACAACTTCCAGTCTCTTGATGATTCTGGCTCTCTTCTGTCCGCTTGAATTCTTAAGCTCAGCCTTTAATTCTTCGCTTTCTTTATCCAGATCGATTGCTCTTAAGAGCTCCTGAATGGACTCAGCACCCATTCCTGCACGGAAGGAGCCGTATCCGAAGTCCTCTTCAGCCTTTCTGTATTCCTGCTCTGTCAGAACCTGCTTATAAGTAAGCGGTGTGTCCTTTGGATCAAGAACGATATAAGATGCAAAGTATAATACCTTTTCAAGTACTCTTGGAGAAATATCAAGGATCAGTCCCATACGGCTAGGAATACCTTTGAAATACCAGATATGGGATACCGGTGCTGCAAGCTCGATATGACCCATACGCTCTCTACGAACGCTGGCCTTTGTAACCTCTACACCGCATCGATCACAGATAATACCTTTATATCTGATCTTCTTATATTTACCGCAATGACATTCCCAGTCCTTGCTAGGTCCAAATATTCTCTCGCAGAACAAACCGTCTTTTTCCGGTTTTAATGTTCTGTAGTTGATAGTCTCAGGTTTCTTAACCTCACCATGTGACCATTCTCTGATTTTTTCAGGAGATGCAAGTCCGATTCTAATTGCGTCAAAGCTTAAAGCCTGTTCCTGTTCTGGAGTTTCCATGTTAAATTCTGGCATCTTACAAAATCTCCTTTCTAAAATTCATCATCCGAGTTGCCATCATAGTCGTCATTGTAATCATCCAGATATTCTCCGTCTGATAATGATGTCAGCTCATCATTTTCATCTGTTCCGCTGAAGCCCGCTTCTTCAAATTCACGTCCATCAGCTTCCCGTTTATCATCATCGATCATGCTCTTAACATTCTCGTCATACGCTTCGATCGTCTCACCGAGATCAACCTCTGTCATATCGTCTTTTACAACTCTGACATCGAGACCAAGTGACTGGAATTCCTTCAGCAGTACCTTGAATGACTCAGGGATACCAGGTGTAGGAATATTCTCACCCTTAATGATCGCTTCATATGTCTTAACACGTCCGATTACATCATCCGACTTAACAGTCAGGATTTCCTGTAATGTATATGATGCACCGTATGCTTCCAGTGCCCAAACTTCCATCTCACCGAAACGCTGTCCACCGAACTGAGCTTTACCACCCAGAGGCTGCTGTGTAACTAATGAGTACGGACCGGTTGAACGTGCATGGATCTTATCATCAACCAGATGGTGGAGCTTAAGATAATGCATGTAACCGATTGTTACAGGGCTGTCAAATTCTTCACCGGTTCTACCGTCACGAAGCTGTACCTTACCGGTTCTGTCGATTGGAACGCCCTTCCATTCTTCTCTGTGGTCTCTGTTCTCATAGAGGTAATTCATTACTTCTTCCGAAACAGAGTCTTTATATTTCTCATAGAAATCTTCCCACTCGGTATTTGCATAATCATTCGCCATCTCAAGAGTATCCATGATATCAAACTCGTCTGCACCATCAAACACAGGAGTTGAAACCTTGAATCCGAGAACCTGTGAAGCAAGACCAAGATGGATTTCAAGAACCTGTCCGATATTCATACGTGAAGGAACGCCCAGTGGGTTCAACACGATATCGAGCGGACGACCATTTGGAAGGAATGGCATATCTTCTACCGGAAGTACACGGGAAATTACACCCTTGTTACCATGACGACCGGCCATCTTATCTCCTACCTGGATCTTTCTCTTCTGCGCAATGTATACTCTGACTGATTTATTAACACCCGGTGAAAGTTCATCACCGTTTTCTCTTGTGAAGATCTTGGTATCCATGATGACACCAAATGCTCCATGAGGAACCTTAAGGGAAGTATCTCTTACTTCTCTTGCCTTCTCACCAAAGATGGCACGAAGGAGTCTTTCCTCTGCTGTCAGCTCTGTCTCTCCCTTAGGAGTAACCTTACCGACAAGGATATCTCCGGCACGAACCTCAGCACCGATACGGATAATACCATTCTCATCCAGATCCTTTAATGCATCATTGGACAATCCCGCAAGATCTCTTGTGATCTCTTCCGGTCCGAGCTTGGTATCTCTTGCTTCGCATTCGTACTCCTCAATATGAATAGATGTATATACATCATCTTTTACAAGTCTTTCACTTAAAAGAACAGCATCCTCGTAGTTGTAACCTTCCCAGGTCATGAAACCGATCAGAGGGTTCTTTCCAAGTGCGATCTCTCCACCTGAAGTAGATGGTCCGTCTGCGATAACCTCTCCAGCCTTAACATGCTCGCCCTTGAATACGATAGGTCTCTGGTTCATACAGTTACCCTGGTTACTTCTTGCGAACTTGATTATATGGTATACATCCTTATTTCCATCGTCTGCCTTAATACATATCTCTGTGCTTGTTGAATACTCAACCACACCATCTCTCTTAGCCACTACACAGACACCTGAGTCTACGGCAGCCTTTGCTTCCATTCCTGTTCCTACAACTGCTGACTCTGTAAGCATAAGAGGAACCGCCTGACGCTGCATGTTAGAACCCATGAGGGCACGGTTAGCATCATCGTTCTGAAGGAATGGGATCATTGATGTAGCAACTGAGAATACCATCTTAGGCGATACATCCATAAGATCAACCTTTGACTTAGGAAACTCAGTTGTATCTTCTCTGAAACGACCGGATACTGTGTTTTTAACAAAGTGTCCGTCCTCATCTATCTGTTCGTTAGCCTGTACTACTCTATAATTATCCTCCTCGTCTGCTGTAAGGTAGATAACCTCATCAGTAACGACAGGATTTGAAGGATCTGTCTTGTCAAGCTTTCTGTATGGAGCTTCTACGAAACCATACTCATTAATCCTTGCATATGTAGCAAGAGAGTTAATAAGTCCGATGTTAGGACCTTCAGGTGTCTCAATAGGACACATTCTACCATAATGTGTATAGTGAACATCTCGAACCTCGAATCCGGCTCTGTCTCGTGAAAGACCGCCAGGACCAAGGGCTGAAAGTCTTCTCTTATGTGTAAGCTCTGACAGCGGGTTGTTCTGATCCATGAACTGTGACAGCTGTGAACTACCAAAGAACTCCTTGATAGCTGCTGTTACAGGCTTGATATTTATAAGTGACTGTGGAGTTATTGACTCAATATCCTGAGTTGTCATTCTCTCTCTTACCACTCTCTCAAGTCTTGAAAGACCGATTCTGTACTGGTTCTGGAGAAGCTCTCCAACAGCTCTTATACGTCTGTTTCCAAGGTGATCGATATCATCCTTTGTTCCGATACCATATTCAAGGTGAATGTTATAGTTTATAGAAGCAATAATGTCTTCTTTTGTAATATGCTTTGGAACAAGATTGTTAATATCTCTCTCCATTGCCTTCTTGAGTTCTTCTTCGTCATCATACTCCTCAAGAAGTTTTACAAGCTCAGGATAATATACATCCTCTGAAATTCCAATTTCCTTAGGATCAAATCCAACATACTTTGACGCGTCTACCGCCATATTTGAAAGAACCTTAACATTTCTCTCCTCTGTCTGCACCATAACATATGGAACAGCAGCATCCTGGATCTCCTCCGCAACTTCCTTTGTAAGAGTCTCACCTGCCGGAGCGATAATCTCACCTGTGGAAGGATCGATAGCGTCCTCTGCAAGCACCTGTCCTGCAAGTCTGCTCTTAAATGAAAGTTTCTTATTAAACTTGTAACGTCCAACCTTAGCAAGGTCATACCTTCTAGGATCAAAGAACATTGCATTGATAAGGCTCTCTGCACTTTCTACTGCAAGTGGCTCGCCCGGTCTGATCTTCTTATATAACTCAAGAAGACCATCCTGATAGTTATCAGATGGATCCTTTTCTATACTTGCAAGAATCTTAGGCTCCTCGCCAAACAAATCTATGATCTCGGCATTTGTGCCGATTCCTAATGAACGAATAAGTACTGTGATAGGTACCTTTCTTGTTCTGTCTACACGCACTGAGAAAACATCATTAGAGTCTGTCTCATACTCTAACCATGCACCTCTGTTTGGTATTACTGTACATGAATATAATTTCTTACCGATCTTATCATGTGTAATATCATAATATATACCAGGTGAACGTACTAACTGGCTTACAATTACACGTTCTGCACCATTAATTACAAAAGTACCAGTTTCTGTCATAATAGGAAGATCGCCCATGAATATTTCATGCTCAGGCATATCCTTTGCATCGTTTGTTCTGAGACGAACCTTAACCTTCATAGGTGCTGCATAAGTTGCATCTCTTTCCTTACATTCCTCGATACTGTACTTAACATCATCTTCACACAACTGGAAATCTACAAATTCCAGACTAAGCTGACCTGTATAATCAGTAATTGGAGAAATATCTCTAAATACCTCTTTAAGGCCATCTTCAAGGAACCACTTGTAAGAGTTCTTCTGCACCTCAATAAAGTTAGGCATCTCGAGAACATCTTTCTGCTTAGCGTAGCTCATTCTGATTCCATTACCGGATTCGACAGGATTAATTCTGTTCTTTTCCATCTGACACATTCACCCCTTGGAATTTATTTTTCAAGCTTTAATTTGGCCAAATTATCTGCGCATAACTAAAATAAAGCCGTGTCCTATGCGTGAGCAAACCAACCCACAATAGTGACATTATATCATGCTACCATGCATCTATTAAATTGTCAACACTTAATTGGATTTTTTTAAATTTGTTCTTTAGATTTTTAAGATTTTAGAAATTAGGATTTTATCCGCCTTTATTGATCACCATTTATCAGCAATCTGTTAATTCATATAGATGAAAAAACGGTCTGACCGACTCAGAGGTCGGCCAAACCGAAAAAATATTCAGATTTATAAATCTGTTAAAATTACTTTAATGTAACCTTAGCTCCAACTTCCTCAAGCTTCTTCTTGATCTCCTCAGCCTCTTCCTTAGAAGCGCCTTCCTTAATTACTGTAGGAGCTCCTGTTACCATATCCTTAGCTTCCTTAAGACCAGCACCTGTGATCTCACGAACAGCCTTGATTACAGGAACGCCTGAGCCCTCTGTAAGCTCAACGTCAAATGAATCCTTCTCCTCTGCTGCTGGAGCTGCTCCACCTGCTGCAACTACAACACCAGCTGCTGCTGATACGCCGAATTCCTCTTCACATGCCTTAACAAGATCATTTAACTCTAAAACTGATAAACCTTTGATTACTTCAATAATTTCCTGAGTTGTCATTTTAATTTCCTCCATTAATTAAATATTTTTTGTTCGTTCTTCTGCATTAATATACAGAAATAATAAATTCTGATTATAAATCCTAAGCTTCCTTCTGCTCTGCAATCTGCTTGATAACTCTTGCAAAGTTTGTAATTGGTGACTGAATGCTTCCAAGGAACTTTGAAAGAAGTTCTGTTCTTGATGGGATCTTTGCGATCTCATTGATACCTGCTGCATCATAGAACACACCTTCAACAACACCGCCCTTTAACTCAAGAGCAGGAGCGTTCTTAGCGAAATCAGCAAGGATTCTCGCTGCTGCTGTAGCGTCATCCTTACAAATAGCAAGTCCTGTAGGTCCTTCAAGTGTTGGCTTTAATCCCTCGAATTCTGTTCCCTCGATAGCGAAGTTGACCATTGTGTTCTTGTATACCTTGTATACAACACCAGCTTCTCTTAAATTCTTACGGAGCTGTGTATCCTGCTCAACTGTAAGACCACGATAGTCTACAACTACTGCAGTAGCAGCGCCTTCAAGATTTGCCTTGATCTCTTCTACTATTGGCTTCTTTAACTCTACCTTTGCCATAATGCGCCTCCTTATTTTACTAATGACTGCACATATAAAGAAAGCTCCCTGTCCAAAAGACAGAGAGCATATAGTTAAATCTGCATTAACGATATCTTTCCTCGGTAGGCGTTTCCAACTTATGCATTTCTGCACCTACTGTCTTCGGCAGTTCATCGGGCATAACTATATCACATTTTCAATGTATGTGTCAACAGTTTTTTATTCAACATTTTTATCTGATTTTTATTTAACATTCGCGCCTTACATGGAACCCCCGCTCATCCTCCTCAATGGGCAGCTCCTTTATCTCAATATCGTTTATATTAATATAAGTACCCATGTTTATCCGCTTCACCAGTTCATCCATACTGTCAGGATCTCCCTGAACCTGCATCAGCACGCTTCCATCGTACATATTACACACCCAGCCTGTAAGCCCTAACATCTGTGCGCCATGGACAGCCCTGTACCTGAAGCCTACGCCCTGCACGTCCCCTTTAAATATATATCTTCTTCTGATCTTCTTATCCATTCCTTATAAATCCTTCTATACATTTATATTTAATGTACTTGTCTTTACTATCCGTACCCATTGATATAGCACACCATGATACTCCGGATAGATCCGGGTAGATCTGTACACCTCATATATATCAGTCTAAACTGCAAATGCACACAGTCCGTAGACCCTGCCTGCATTATATGCTATAATGGTTAAAAAGTATATAAGTAAAGGAGATTACTGACATGTGGGCATATGAAAGTACTTTTTATCAAATCTATCCTTTAGGCTTCTGTGGTGCGCCATTTGAAAATGATGGCATACTTGAGCACAGGATCCTTAAAGTCAACGAATGGATTCCCCATATTAAAAAGCTGGGAATGAATGCAATATATTTCTCCCCTGTATTTGAATCAGATACTCACGGCTACAACACAAGAGACTATACAAAGATTGACTGTCGTCTCGGTACAAATGACGACTTCCGCCAGGTAGTTGAGAACTGCCACAAGGCTGGCATAAAGGTTATCATCGACGGCGTGTTCAATCATGTAGGCCGCGGCTTCTGGGCATTCCAGGATGTTCTGGAGAAGAGATGGGACTCTCCATACAAGGATTGGTTCCATATAAGCTTTGACGGCAATTCCAATTACAATGACGGTCTCTGGTACGAGGGCTGGGAGGGCAACTACGACCTTGTAAAGCTCAACCTGAGAAATCCTGCCGTAGCCGATCACATTATGGATTGTGTAAAGGGCTGGATAGACGAATTTGACATTGACGGTCTGAGACTTGACGTTGCATACTGTCTTGACCACGACTTCTTAAGGAGACTTAGGAGTCACTGTGACGGACTCAAAGCCGATTTCTTCCTTCTGGGCGAGCTTCTCCACGGGGATTATAACCAGTTTGTAAATGATGGCATGCTCCACAGCTGTACCAACTACAAGTGCTACAAGGGCATATATTCAAGCTTTAATTCAATGAATATGTTCGAGATCGTCCACACCCTCCTCAGACAGTTTGGCCCTGAGGACTGGACAGAGAACAGAGGCAAACACCTTCTGTCATTTGTGGATAATCATGATGTTACAAGAATCGCAAGTATTCTTACAAATGAAAAACACCTTCCTCTGGTATACGCCATGGCATATGGTATGCCGGGAATACCTTGTGTGTACTACGGAAGTGAGTGGGGTGCAAAGGCAGAAAAGAGCCAGGGTGATCCTGCTCTCCGTGCATGCTTCGAGAAGCCTGAATGGAATGAGCTTTGTGACTTCATCGCAAAGCTTGGCGAGGCAAAAAAGAACAGTAACGCCTTAAATTACGGCGGTTTCAGATCCGTTCTTTTAACCAACAAACAGTGTATATTCGAAAGAAAGACCGACTCCGAGCGGGTTCTCGTAGCGATCAATGCCGATGAAAATGAATTTACGGCTCATTTTGACGCAGGCTGCGGCACAGCCGTTGATCTCATAACCGGCGAGCCACACGATTTCGGCGGTGGAAGCAAGCTTCCTCCATACTCAGCCGCTTTCTGGAAGATGGAAAGGTAAACAAAACTCCGGCAGAAGCCAGGTTCCTTCAATTAAGGATTAAGGCTTTTGCCGGAGTTTTTTAAGTATTATACATCATCTAAACATCATCTGACTTATGTGCCATCTAATCAAACCACACATTTATATCTACCGGTGCTTCTATGCCGGGAACACTTCCCTCATACGTATACTGCCATCCGGTGAATTTATATGGGAAATACGGAACATTTGCATATTGGGCAACCCACAGTTCGTACTCGCCAAGTCTGTCAATATCCATATTCTGCACAAACCAGTTTCTGCTGGCATATATCATCGGTGTATGCCCGGACGCCTTTATGGTTTCGCAGAAGCCCACAATAGCATCAGTTCTGTCGGAATTAGATATATCATTTGCACGGGCATTGCTGTCATTTACATACTCTGTATCAATGACCACAGGATAGGTGACATTGTAATCCTCAATAAGAGACAATACATAATTTGCCTCCTCGACGCCCTCGTCATAATTTATCGCTTCCGTGAAGAAATACACACCCATAGGCACCTTATTTTCCTGGGCGCCCTTGAGATTATCCTCATACCTGGAGTCTGTGTCAAGCTTTCCCTCAGAACCATAGCCTCTGTAACCCACACGAATCATGGCAAAATCTATATTCCTGCTATCAGCCACCGCCTTCCAGTCAATGTCCCCCTGATAGGAGGATACGTCAATACCCACCTTTGTATCAGAAATATCTTCACTGCTGTAATGAAGGTAGCCGTCATCTCCGGTAACAAAATTCTCCATGTCCAGATTATGTCTCGGAACCTTGTCACTTATCTTGTAGAGCTGGGCTGTCTCCCTGTCATCACCAAGTACTATGTAGCTGGAATAAACAAAATTCCAGTAGGTTTCATAAGACAGGTTTGTAACCTCAGATACTCCCAGATCAAGCTTACGATCAAATGCCTCTATTGCGTCAGGCTTTGAATGAAGCAGGTTGAGATTTATTCCTATAAGCACTCCTGCTGCTATTCCGATAAGCAGTACCAGTGCCCCCTTGGAAAACGAACCTCTTTTACGTTTTCCATATGCTCTCTCCGGATAATCCTCCCGGTACCGTCTGTACGCATTTGTATCATTACTTTCCCCTGTCGCTGTGTCGTTCCTTGATATCTCATCATTTTCTGCCGCAGCTGCCGGACGTTTTCTTGGCGCTTCACCGATTCCCGCTCCTGCCGGGCGTCTTCTTGGTGTCTCACCGCCACCTGCTCCTGCCAGGTGTCTCCTTGGTGCCTCACCGTTCCTCCGGGTTCCGTCTGCGTTCGTCGCTCCTGCCGGGCGTCTCCTTGGTGTTTCACCACCGCCCACTCCTGCCGGACGTCTTCCCTGTGCCGGCTTTGGTATATTGTCATTTCTTATATTGTCATCTTCTACCATTATCTGTCTCACCTAATCTGTTTCTATATATCGTTCCCTTCCAAGTCGAAGGTGAATTAGTTTATCGTATTTTCTCTTTATCTTGTGTCGAAGTTTCCTTGTTACATCTCTGCCGAACAACTGCTCTGCCATTTTCTCATCAAGCAATGGAATATCCTTTATGATCTTGTATCTCGGATTCCAGTCATACAGATTACTTATGCAGTTATCTATACTGATCCTGATACGTGGCTTGTTTTCGCTCTTTATGATACGCTCTGCATTCCATTTTCTCTTGCCGACGGAATTCTTAATGTCAAATACAACTTCTGCCCCTTGATATCTTTTGTATATCTCTGCCAGAAGCCTTTTTAATTTCTTCTCATCAAAGAGCTTCATTACATCAGAACATACAAATAATATTCCAAGTCCCTTTTTATACTTGATCTGGTCAAGCCATGAGAAATCAAGAATTGATTTATCAATGTTAAATTCCCTGTCACGGGTCCCCAGATATTTATGTCTTATGGCAATCCTCTCCGGAAGGTCCACGTTATACCATTTTATCCTGGTATTGTCCAGTCTCTCAAACATGGTATCCATCTCAGAACCTACATTTACAATAACCCCGTCCGGATACCTGTTTATAAAGCACCTTACCTCCTCATCCATGGCCAGTATGCGGCCAAAGCACATTGCCTTGTCATACAGACTCATCCCGGAATTGAAATCCTTGTGTTCCACGTGGAATTTATCTGCCAGTCTTACGGATGTCTGATCACTATATATCTTGGAATACCTCTCTGACAGCAGTGCCCTCACCCATACCGACTGTTTCACATCATAAGGTATGCTCTGGTTCTTCTCGGTTATACAGTTTATAAGCTTCTTGGTTATCATCCTGCACTCTGGGATCTCCTGGTGTTCAACATAGTCATGAACAATATTGTTAAACACATAATAGTGCACAACGGTCTGATAATTCTTTAACTTCTCATACAAAGCCGTGGAATAGCCGTTAAGCATATCCTGAGCTACGGAAAATATATCTATCTCATCACATATATCGGTAAAATCGCTTTCCAGAGGGCACAAAAGATCAGGATCCATAACATCGTTTCCGATCCAGTATTCCCTAAGAAAGCTCTTTATGCCATATGTGTAGTAATATCCGTGATAATTGGCATCTGCGTCTATGACCATTTTCTCAAGACGCCTGTCCTTGTAGCCTGCATCCACAAATGGCGACAGAAGCACCAGCTTATCCGGGCGTCTGCCCCCGTGCTTCCACTGCATTAATGCCAGAGACAAAGCCATTCCGCCACCACACTCTTCTCCAAGGATGGTGACCTGTTCGTACTGCTTTCTGCAATTCATCTTATCATAGGCATTCTTTAACATAGCAAAACATTCCATTCCCGAATGTTCCGGTGTCAGCGGATATATAGGAACCACAACCTCATATCCCGTGCCCTCTGCAAGCTTCGCTGCAAATTCCCACTGCTTCTTATTTATCTCCATGCAGAAGCCGCCCCCATGTATAAACATTATGGCTCTCTCCGGGGCAACTCCCCTTTTATTTATATAAAAGCTTACGCCATCCTTGTCATATACCGGTTTCACCTCCACATCATAGGCGAAATTTCTGGGCGGATTGTAGTCCTCAAGCTTTCTGTGCCTCAAAACAATCCTACGGATATCACCGGATTTCATATGGCGGTCATTAAACATTACACCTTTTAACTTGTCAATAAAAATTGCTGTATTATTCTTGCTTCCCAAATACTCACCCTACCTGACTCCCATGTTAGTCACTATTCTTACATATGAACCATATTTATTCAAGTTAATGACATAAAAAAGTTGCAATATAAGATTTTTATGATATATTGTTAGTGTTTAGTCCAAAGTTATTTCGAATATACAGATACAGAAAGAGGCAGTACACATGAACATTACAATGTTAAAAAGCAAGATACATCGAGCTGTTGTCAAGCAGGCCGATTTAAACTATGTAGGAAGTATCACTGTTGATCTCGAGCTTCTTAAGGCTTCCGGGATCATGGAGTATGAGCTCGTCCAGATCGTAGATGTGGAAAACGGCAACCGTTTTGAGACATACACAATAGCAGGCGAAGCAGGCTCCGGAATGATATGTTTAAATGGTGCAGCAGCAAGACAGGTAGCTGTAGGTGATCATATAATCATAATGTGCTATGCACAGATGACTCCAAAAGAGGCGTCAGACCATCTTCCAACTGTTGTATTTGTAAATGAAGACAACTCCATTAAGAAGATAACAAGCTACGAGAAGCACGGAGAGATAGGATAATCATTTATCCCCGGCCCCTCTCCTCTCGTCAGCCTTAATTTTTCTCATATGTTCGGCAGCCTTCTCCCTAATATGATATATATCTTTATTATAGGCATGAGGCTCATTGTATCTTCCACGATGAGGAATCAATCCATGGTTTTCCATGGATTTTTTATTCTCCTCATCATCTGCCAGATATTTTTCATTATCCAGATCTCTTCCCACAGGGCCGCCATTCTCCATGACACCCTTTAATATCTTCTTATTGTAAGCCAGTTTTTTCTCCAAATCACTTACCTCACATTATTTTTCCAGTCTTTTTTCTATGGCATCAATTATTATATTTAATGCCTTTATCCTTGCATATTTCTTATCATTTGACTCAAGTATATGCCAAGGGGCAAATACCGTACTGGTCTTCTCAAACATTTCATCCACTGCACGCTCGTACTGATCCCACTTCTCCCTGTTACGCCAGTCCTCATCTGTGATCTTCCACTGCTTGGCCGGTGTATTCTGCCTGAGATTAAAACGCTCAAGCTGGGTATCCTTATCAATATCCACCCAGAACTTCACAACCACCGCACCCCAGTCGTACAGTTCCTTCTCAAATTCATTTATCTCGTTATAGGCTCTTCTCCAGTCATTTTCACTGCAGAAGCCCTCAATACGCTCGACCATGACCCTGCCGTACCAGGTTCTGTCAAATATAGCCACATGTCCTGTCTTCGGAAGTCTTGTCCAGAATCTCCAGAGATAATGTCTCGCCTTCTCATGCGGCTCCGGGCTGGCAATAGGATTTACTACATAGCCTCTTGCGTCCAGTGCAGCAGCAACTCTCTTTATATTTCCACCCTTTCCTGCTGCATCATAGCCCTCATAAGCTATGATCACAGGAACCTTTCGTCTGTACAGCTCATTGTGAAGCCTGCCTAACTTCTCCTGATATTTGTCAAGCAGCTTGTCATACTCCTCATCTGTCAGGCTCTTATTCAGATCAACCTCAGCAAGCTTAGGCATCTTCACCATAGGGAAGATATTCTGGATTATAGGAACTGCGACTCCGTTGTTCGTAAGTGCAGTATCTATTCCCTGATTTAAAAGCTCAAGAATCTGAAGCTCAGCCCACTTCCTGTCACTTCCGTCTATGAGATACCATGGAGCGTTTGACACATTTGTATCATCCAGATACTTATTGTAAGCCTTAGAATATTTCTTATAATGCCTGTTCTGATACAGGTCTTCCTTACTCACCCTCCAGGATGTATTCTTATGAGCCTCCAGAGTTTCAAGTCTCTCCTTCTGCACATCCTTATCGATATGAAAGAAGAACTTCATAACCAGATAGCCATTGTCCGTAAGAGTCCTCTCAAATCTCTTGATACTATCAACTCTCTCCTTGTACTTTCCGTCGGAGAGCCTGTCATGAACCCGGTCAGAGACCACCTCTTCCACCCAGCCACCGTCTAGGAATACAAATCTTCCGGCTTCAGGTATCCTTTCGAAGTACCTGCACAGGAAAGGCTTTCTCATTTCCTCCTCTGTAGGACTCTTCATGGTATCTACACTGTAAAATCTCGGATCCATGTTCTTGATTATCTTGCCAAGGACACTTCCCTTTCCCGCTGCGCCAAAGCCCTCAAACAATACAAACACAGGAACCTTTCCGTCCCTTATCTTAAGCTGCCTCTCTGCAAGCCCCTCTCTTGCAGCTTCAAGGCGCCTCTCAAGCTCATCCTGCTCCGGCCTTCTTACCTTGCTCCATTCATTGATCATAATGTAACCCCCTTTTTTGAACCTGTCTGTTGTTGTATTTCAAGTTCTATTTAATCCATAAGCTTGTCTGCCAGTTCCTCAAGCTTTGCCTCATCGGCAGCTTTGAGGGCCGACTTCACTGTAACAACATCCTCAATAATATTTATATTCTTCATGGCGGTCATCTGCTCCTTCATAAGCTTTCCTGACATAGGTGCCCATGAACCATTTTCAATAAATCCTACTGTACGATTCTGGTATGCCTTTGACTTGAGATGATATATGAAGTCCATCATAACAGGCATGAGTCCACCGTCATAGGTAGGGCTTGCAAGCACCATGCGGTCATATCTGAAAGCATCCTCCACGCACTCTGCCATATCCTCTCTTGCCAGATCTGATACAACAACCTTAGGACATCCCTTCTCCTTAAGGAGCTCTGCCAGCTTCTTTGCGGCATTTCCTGTATTGCCGTGAAGAGTTGAGTAGGCAATAAATACTCCCTTATCCTCAGGCTCATAAGATGACCAGGTCTTGTAAAGGTTGATGTAATATCCAATGTCTTCCTTAAGGATAGGTCCATGCAGTGAGCATATTATCTGTATGTCGAGATTTTCAGCCTTCTTTAAGAGCGCCTGTACCGGCATACCATACTTGCCCACGATATTGAAATAATATCTTCTTGCCTCGCAAGCCCAATCGTCCTCCTGAGCGTCAAGTGCGCCGAATGTGCCGAAGCCGTCCGCAGAGAAAAGAACCTTTTCTGCACTTTCATATGAAACCATAACCTCAGGCCAATGAACCATGGGAGCCATTATGAATGTAAGCTTATGCGAACCGAGTTCAAGTTCGTCACCCTCTTTGACTGTAACGGTTTTATCGGCAAAATCAAAATCCGGAAAAAACTGTGGGAGCATTGAAAAAGTCTTTGCATTACCAACAATCTTTGCTTCTGGATACTTTTCAGCAAAGTTAGCAATATTAGCCGCATGGTCTGGTTCCATATGCTGCACGATTAAGTAATCCGGAGTTCTTCCCGCAAAAGCCTCCTCCAGATTTGCAAGCCACTCATCCTTAAAATGTGCATCTACCGTATCAAATACTGCAACCTTCTCATCAAGAACAACATATGAATTATATGCCATTCCGTTCGGTACATCATACTGACCCTCAAATAAATCTACTTCATGATCATTTACACCAACATAAATAATATCTTCTGTA
>ERZ779762.1046-NODE-1046-length-16611-cov-2.276637_pt1 | contig 16611 bp, 14 predicted proteins | sample MGYA00511887_ERZ779762 | MGnify/ENA primary metagenome ERZ779762 (study PRJEB29588, sample SAMEA2163052) | human gut metagenome | biome: human gut; feature: human-associated habitat; material: faeces | place: Denmark | collected 2008/2010 ...
AGACTCGAAGTACAGGCTCGCTCTGGAAAGGTTGATTGGGATAGGAACTATTTTTTTCCCCTCATCAAGCCATCTTCTCTGATGTGTACACACCTCGCGGAACACATACTCATCAAGCGCCTTAATCATGCCGTTTCTTTCAAAAAGCGGTATAAATTTGGATGGCGGAATAATCTCATTATTTTCTCTTCTCCACCTGACAAGTCCCTCTGCACCGACCAGCTTGTTGGTCTTTGGAGCATACTTGGGCTGATACCATATCTCAAAACGATTGTCATTTAAATCCCTGTAGAAGTTATCCTCCATCTGCTTTTCTTCGACAATCCTTTCTGTATCGGCCTGACTGTATATCTGATAAAGCACGTCCTTCCGCTCCTTGATCCGATTCTTGGCAAAGTTGGCCTCGCTGTATGCTTCCTCAACCTTTTTGCCCGGCTCCCATTTTGTCACACCAAAGTATGGCTGAATCTTTGGAATCTTTAAGGATTCTGAAACCTTAATAAGCTGTAAATTGATGGTCTGTATCTTTCTGATAACATTATTTATCTTGTCATCCGCACAGAAAATAACAAATCTGTCTGCATTTATATGACCTGATATGTCATTATATCCTACAACACCGCGTATATTTTCAGAAATCCATTTAAGCGCCTCATCGCCCTTTGCCACACCACAGATGGAGTTTACTATCTTGAAGGAGTGAATATCCATGGAAATCAGATATCCTGATACATTTCTGTCACGCAGCTTCTTTTTAAAGCTCTCGTAATTGTTGCCTCCGGTCACTGCATCCACATACGCCATACGCTCAAGCTCTCTTTGCTTCTCCGGGCTTATATCCGAAAAGCCCGCTATCATCTTGTGCAGCTCTCCCACGCCAGACACATTGACAAACTTGGCTCTGCAATACTGTACCTGTCTATCCCTCACGATGCGGTAATCATGCTGATAGGTATCCTTTATCAAAAACTGCCTGCGCAGATTATTAATTGATGTCTCTGAAAGCATGTGAAGCTTATCCTCCTCTAAGACGATAGCATTTACATACTTTTCCATCATCTCATGATAGCCCGGTTTTGACTCAAGCACTTCTCCAAACATAGCACGGACAGAAGGATTCATCCTGTATGGATACATCTTATTGTTGTCTACATCTACATAGTAGATACTGTTGAAGTTGCTTCCTAAAGCATTCACCATCTCACTCTCGTTAAGACGCTCATCAAGCTGCTCAGCAAGCCCTATTGCCTCAACTGTTCTGCCATCATCATTAAAGCAAATCGACTTGAATGATATCCTGTAGGTATCTGTTCCTTCCTTGGCATGCAGTACTACAGTAGCAAATTTTTCTCCCTCTGCAATCTGTTCAACAGCCTTCAGCAGATTATCCCTATCAACCATGCTGTCTATAAACGGATTGTTTATAATATCCACATTTTTCTCTTCTGAGTCATCTAATGAATCCTCTGATAAAAAAGACCTCAAACGGCCTTCCTGGGGAAAGCACTTAAAAACAGACTTTCCCCAGGATGCGAATGCGGTCTTTATATCCATCTCTATTTTGTTTTCATCATCAAATCTGTTACTCATAATAATTCCCACAAAAACAAAATAATTATTAAAACTCTTTCATATCTATCACTACTATATCATTAGTAGGTCATTTCGTAAAGTTTTGTTTTTTCTAATTTTGTTCTTTTTGTGTATTTTATGAATACATGTTTTATTTTATGGCATCGAGTGCGTTTGAGATATCTGCAATCAAATCCACCTTGTCCTCAAGACCTAAGCTTATTCTGATAAGCTCTGCCGGCACTCCTGCTTCCTTAAGCTGCTCATCATTCATCTGACGATGCGTGCTTGTTGCCGGATTTAAGCAGCAGGTTCTCGCATCTGCCACATGTGTCTCGATTGCACCAAGCTTTAATGCCTTCATAAATGCAGACGCTGCCTCTCTGCCGCCCTTTAAGCCAAATGATACGACTCCGCAGCCTCCGTTTGGAAGATACTTCTGTGCTCTCTCATAGTATTTGTTTGAAGGAAGCCCTGAGTAGTTTACATAGGCAACCTTTGGATGATTTTCCAAAAATTCAGCCACTGCCTGTCCATTTTCCACATGCTTTGGCATACGCACATGAAGTGACTCAAGTCCAAGATTCAGCATAAATGCATTCTGTGGTGACTGCATAGAACCAAAATCGCGCATAAGCTGTGCTGTACATTTGGTGATGAACGCACCTTCCTTGCCGAATTTCTCTGCATATGTGATGCCATGATAGCTATCGTCAGGTGTGCACAGTCCCGGGTATTTATCTGCATGTGCCATCCAGTCGAATTTGCCGCTGTCTACGATTGCTCCGCCGAGTGTGGCTCCGTGTCCGTCCATGTACTTTGTGGTAGAGTGTGTGACAATATCTGCGCCCCACTCAATTGGTCTGCAGTTTACAGGTGTCGGGAAGGTATTGTCCACTATAAGCGGTACTCCGTGCTCGTGTGCCACCTTTGCAAAAAGCTCTATATCAAGCACCGTAAGCGCAGGATTGGCAATAGTCTCACCAAACATAAGCTTTGTGTTCGGTCTGAATGCTGCATTCAGCTCCTCCTCTGTAGCATCAGGAGATACGAATGTAGCTGTAATACCCATCTTTGCCATAGTTACCGCGATGAGGTTGAAGGTGCCTCCATAGATGGATGATGATGCTACGATATGGTCTCCGCACTCACATATGTTGAACATGGCATAGAAATTGGCTGCCTGTCCTGATGATGTGAGCATGGCAGCAGTGCCACCCTCCATAGCTGCGATTTTTCTTGCTACCGTGTCACAGGTCGGATTCTGCAGTCTGCTGTAGAAATAGCCCTCTGCCTCAAGGTCAAAAAGCTTTCCCATGTCCTCGCTTGTGTCATATTTGAATGTAGTTGACTGACTAATCGGAATCTGTCTCGGCTCTCCGTTTCCGGCTGCATAGCCTGCCTGTACACACTTTGTACCTATACTGTATTCTTTCATTGTGCTTCTCCTTTATTATGTTAATGTTTCGGTTGGATATAGTATATTACATTTGGCGCGTTTTGACAAATTCAGATTATATAACTTTTATCATCATAAATTCTTAAGCTTTATAACATATTGTATCTACCAGTGCTTCATAGCTGCTGTCATCAGCTTGCAGTATCTCTCTGACATTGTGCTGCTCTAATGCTGCTGTTGTTTTTTCACCTATCGAGTATGCTGTTTCCACGTATGCATTCTCCGGCAGCATATGAAAAAATCTTTCCACATTTGATGCGCTTGTAAAAACCGCTTCACTTACCATTTTTCCAATGCTTTCAGGAATACTCTCATATGCCTGCTCATTTACATATGCATCAATTTTTTCTAATTCACATATTTCTTTAAGCCCTGCCTCAAGGTCAGGTGAAGCCTCCTTTGCCGAGAAAATGCAGACTTTGCACATTTTATCAGATATATTACCATTGCTTAAATCCAATGTACTATTTTTTCCTAAATCAAATGTATCCTCATCACTTTTCCCATAGACATACGACATACATAATTTCATTGCATCTGCAAGTCCTTTTCCGGTCTGTTCTGCCGGAATAATATCTGCCTTTATGTGATGCTTTGCAAGCTCTTTTTCTGTAGCTTTTCCAACTACTGCAAACCTTGCATTTGCTATAAGTCTGATGTCTGCCCCTGCCAGATCCAGATTATAGAAAAATGATCTTACACCATTTTTGCTTGTAAAAACTATCCAGTCTGCCGATCTTACTTTATCGGCAAATTCAGGAATTATTATCGTGTTTATTATGCCTGTCTTAACCGGTGTGACATCTGCTCCAAGCTGCTGTAATTTTGCTATCAATTCGTTTGTTTTGATATACGGTACTGTGATTTTTCTTCCAAACAGCGGTCTTTTTTCAAAGAAATCAAGCCTGTCATTCAGTGAAACCACATCTCCCACAACGATTATAGCCGGTGATGTCAGCTTTGCTTCCTCAATCTTTTCTCCGATATCCGCAAGCGTTCCTATACATTTGCGCTGCGCGGCAAGTGTGCCGTTCGATATCACTGCTACCGGAGTATCCGCTCTTCGTCCTGCTTTCATAAGCCCTGCTGCAATGCTTTTTACATGCGCAAGTCCCATCAAAAATACGCAGGTGATTGTCTCATCTGTAAGAAGGGAATAGTCTATATCTGTCTCCTCATCCTTTCTGCTGTGCGCAGTGATGACCTGAAAGCCTTTTGCTATACCTCTGTGTGTGATAGGTATTCCTGCAGTCGCAAGCGCTGCAACCGACGAACTTACACCCGGTACCACTTCTACCTCCACATTTCTATCTGCCAGGTAGAGAGCTTCCTCTCCGCCTCTTCCAAATACATACGGATCTCCGCCCTTTAAGCGGACTACAAGCTCATGATATTTTGATTTCTCGTACAAAAGCTCGTTTATGGCATTCTGCTTCATGACATGCTTGTGATTTTCCTTGCCCACATAAATAAGCTCACAGCCTGCCTTTGCCATTGAAAGAAACTCTGGTGATGACAGCCTGTCATACACCAGACAATCCGCCTGTTTTATATATTTTTCTCCTTTTAAAGTGAGCAGGCCCGTATCTCCCGGTCCTGCTCCAACTAATACTACTTTTCCTGTGTTTTCTCTCATGATTTTCCTAATTATTTTCCAATTTATACCGAATATCGTGCACCGCACACTCCACAATATCGTTTCTGTCTGATGTCATATCCCATACCTGCTCTGTCCTTGCAAGCTGTTTTCCATCCTCTGAGCCAAACATCGCAAGAAGCTTTAGCCTGTTATTTTTGTTGCTGTCATTACCTCGGTCTTTTTCACTTACAATATCACAGTATGCAGCCACAGGCAGATGACAGTTTCCACCGATTCGCTTTAAAAATTCTCTCTCAATGCCTGCGCACAGATTGGTTTTCTCATCTGACAAAGCATCAAGCTTTGCCATCAGCTTAGCATTGTCAGCACGTAGCTCAAGCGCAAGTGTGCCCTGTGCCGGAGCCGGAATCATATCATCCTCTGAAAAGTACTGTGTGATCTCAGAATCTCTTCCGATACGCTTTATTCCCGCCGCTGCAAGTACGATTCCATCCAGCCTGTATTCGTTATACTTATTCTGTTTTTCGTTAGCTATCTCATTGTTATTTACAGTATTATCGGAAACCTCTTCATATATAATTTCACCATCATATAGCTTACGAAGCCTCGTATCGATATTTCCGCGTATGCCAACCACCTTAAGGTCAGGACGCAGCTTTAAAAGCTGATACTTTCTGCGCTTGCTTCCGGTTCCTATCACGGCACCATAAGGAAGCTCATCCAGTGAAGCGGCATTTTTTAGCACCAAAACATCCCTTGGATCTTCACGCTTCCATGCTTTTGCAAATGTAAGCCCTGCTGCCGGTTCATCAGGCATATCCTTCATGGAATGGCCTGCCATATGAATCTTTCCCGATAAAAGCTCGTCCTCTATCTCCTTTACGAAGATACCCTTTGAGCCAATCTTATCGAGTGCCTTTTTCTGCTCTAAATCGCCTGTTGTCTTTATGATAACAGCCTTAAAATCATCATCCAGATATGCTCTTTTTAACTTATCTATCACGTAATCAGTCTGAACAAGAGCAAGCTTTGAGCCTCTCGTTCCTATTAAATACCTCATTTTACTCTCCTACGGATCATGCCATTTTCCATTTATCATTTATAAATGAACAACAACTTAAAATCTGTAATACCATACTTTAAACTATATTTCCGGAATCCTTCCATTATCAATAGCTGCACACAATATTTCTTTAAACACACGCTTTCTCTCGGCTTCCGTGTCATATTGCGCTATTACTTTTTCGCGGATCTGTCCCATGTATTCGTTCAGCTCACCAAGAAACGGAGTAAGAATCTCCTGCTCTTTGCCTTTCAGATACTGAGTCAGCACAGGGCTGTTTCCTCCGCTCGAAAATGCCGCAACAAGATTCTTTTCCTTTATGTATGACGGAAAAATAAAGCTGCAATCAGCCTTCTGATCGACCGCATTTACCATGATGCCATTAGCTTTGCAATACTCTGCAATCTCATGATTTAAAGCATTGTCATCAGTGGCAGCGATAACCATTTCCATGCCGTCACAGTCTTTTCGTTCAAACCTTCTCTTTATGAACGTAATTCTATCTGCTGCATCCGGGTCCGTCTGATTGTTTTCTTTATTTGCCGTATATGAGCCCGTTTTATCCTCGCTTGCTATATCATCAATTGTAAGCTTTCTCAGCTCATCACATATATCCTCTGCCACAACCGTGACCTTCGCGCCAAAATCCAGCATTACGATCACCTTGCGGTATGCCACATTTCCACCGCCGACGATCAGACACTCTCTTTCCGTCATATCCACAAACATCGGAAAATACGCCATTTTTATCTCCCTGTAATACCATATCCATACTTTATTTCATATATTATTTCATGCCTTATTTTATACTTTATTATACGCTTTATGCTTTATTTTTTGCCTTATGCTTCACACTGTATCCATTGAGCATTCCTTCAAAAACAGGACGAAGCTTGGCAGAAAACACTGCTGCCGATACGCATAATATAAAGTCCGGTGCAACAGTTATCAGACAGTAATCTACTATTACGATGCCCCAGCTGACAGGTGTTGCCGCATAGAAATTCTTCATGCAGTAAAAGTATATTGCTCCAACTGTATAATATGCCACCAGTCCGACCGTTGCCGGAAGAATGAGTGTAAACGCATTGGTCTTTTTAAGCTTTTCCGTGATGGCTCCGATTAAAAATGCGGCAAGCACAAAGCCTAAGAGGAATCCAAATCCCGGTCTTAAAATGTATGTAGGACCACCGCCTGCCGCAAATACAGGCACTCCCACCAGTCCGATGCACAGATACACTATCACGCTAAGCGATGCCAGCTTTGCCCCGAGCAGAAATCCCGCCATCAGCACAAAAAACCACTGTAATGTAAAATGCATGGTGTACATAGGAAGCGGAATATCAATCTTGATAAATGCTCCAACTGCTATAAGCGCCGCAAAAAGTGCACATGTTGTAAGTTCCTTCGTTTTTAATTTCATTTTCGCACGCTCTTTCGTTTTATTAAATATACATGCTATAATAACATCTTTCTCTAAAAAAGAAAAGCCATCTTCGATGAAGCTGACTTTTCTTTGCAGCTTTCGCTGCGACTCAAAACATTAACATATGATTTAGAAGTAATATTCATCAGAATATATTCGTAAATCCTCTTTCGTGACCTGTCCACCCTCGATATGAAACGAGTTGATTACAGGATTTTCTGCCATAAGCGACATTATCATGTAGCTCGCATTTGGATCGTATGCAAGCTTTATATCCTCATCCGATGGCCTTGAAGGGCTAGACGGATGTGAATGCCAGTTGCCAAGCGGCTTAAGGCCGTTTGCTCTCATGTCCTTTATGGCTGCCAGCTGCTCCTTTGGATCCATTGTGAAATGGTCCTCGGCATGGTCTGTATTCGTCAGGTAATATACCTTTGTGATGAGACGACCGTTTTCGTCCTCACTGCCTGCTATCAGACCGCACGCCTCCTCCGGCAGATGCTCTTTAGCATATTTTGCTATTTCATCCAGAAACGGATATTTCATTCTTATGATACTCATATCGTTCCTTTCCTTACTGTCCTTTTATTCCTGTGTACGAGGTGCATCAAATCTGCCCGCTGTCTCCTCGCAGACCTCCTGCTCGTAGTCGATTGGCTCGAGAATAGTCGGATGGTCGCCACAGACTGCACAGTTGTGTGTATCCTTTGGAAGCTTAATCTTGTGGAACTCCATGGTGAGTGCATCATATGTAAGCAGATATCCTGTAAGCAGCTCTCCAACACCGATTAAATACTTGATAGCCTCCATAGCCTGAAGCGAACCGATTACTCCGCCCATAGCTCCGATAACGCCTGCCTGCTTACATGTAGGCACTGCATCCTTTGGTGGCGGATTCTTGAATACACATCTGTAGCAAGGTCCCTCTCCCGGCACATATGTCATGAGCTGACCCTTGAAACGGATGATTCCTGCATGTGAAAACGGCTTTTTCTCAAGCACACATGCATCGTTGATTAAGAACTTTGCCGGGAAATTGTCAGTTCCATCGATGATGAAATCATAATCCCTGATAAGCTCTCTGATGTTTGACGCATCTACAAACATACGGTATGTATTGACCTGAACGTCCGGGTTCATGGCGTTTATTGTCTCTTTTGCTGACTTTACCTTGGCTTTTCCCACATCGACTGTTCCGTGGATAATCTGTCTCTGCAGGTTGGATAAATCTACCTCATCCGCATCCACAATACCGATTGTGCCAACTCCTGCTGCTGCAAGATACATTGCTGCCGGAGCTCCGAGTCCGCCGGCACCGATAATAAGCACCTTGCCCTTTAATAATTTCTTCTGACCTTTAACGCCCACCTCATTAAGGATAATGTGGCGTGAATAGCGCTCGATCTGCTCATCCGTCATTGCCATTAGCATCCACCTCCCATGAAGTAAAGGAACTCTACATTGTCGCCATCCTTAAGCACTGTCTTTGGCTTATCCTCTGTGGCAACAAATTCCTCATTTATTGAAACTGTTACATACTCCGGCATATCTACATTCTCAAGCTCGATAAGCTCCGGTAATGTAATTCCATCCTTATATTCCTTCTTCTCTCCTGCTACTGTGATAGTCATTTTATTTCCTCCTGTGTCACAGATTGTAGTATCTGTAAGTGTTATTATCCTGTATCAGACTGCTTTATATAATAATCTAAAAACTATAATAATGCTTCAACCCACGCCTTCAAATCGGCAGGCTTTTGTACGCCGATCTTTCTGTCTAAGACCTCTGCGTCTTTTACAAAAAGCAGTGTCGGGTTTGCAGTCACCTCATACTCATCAGCGAGCTCTCCGTCAAAGTTTGTGTTGACCTTGTATACGTGAAGCTTATCCTCATAATCATCCTCGATATCTCCGAGAACCGGTGCCAGCTTCTTGCAGGCCACACATGAATCCGAGTAAAAATCAACAATTACCGGAAGCTTGCTTTTTAATACTTTTTCATCGAAATCCGCCTTTGAAATTCTTGCTGCCATGATTAGTCCTCAACCTTTCTGACGTAAAGAGTGTATGTTCCATCCTCGTTGTCCTCGAGCTTAAGTATCTTGTGTCCCTCTTCCTTCATGCTTCTTGGAACATTCTGTACCGGCTCTCCATCATTCATACGGATTGCAAGCACCTCACCGTCATCTAATTCCTCTATTGCTACCTTTGCCTTTACAAATGTAAGAGGGCAAACCTTGTCAGTTATATCTACCTGATCGTCGAATGCTATATCTGCCATTTTGCATCTCCCTTCCTATACTCATATTTATTATATTTTTGCCGTAACCGTTGTTGTTTATGCATGCCGGATATTTCCTGCTATACATGGGGATTATTTACCCTCGTATGCTGCCTGAATCTCTTTTTTGAACTCTTCCTCGCCCACTCTCTGAAGAGTAAGTCTGAAACGCTCACCACCGTTTGCATGCTTCTCGAAGAAACTAATTGCTGCATCTGTCACTCTGAAAAGAGTTTCCTTGTCGCGGATAATCGGAACAAGCTGCTCTCCTTTATAGATGTGGTTTCCGAAAAGTCCTCCAAACGATACGATATATCCCGGAGTTCCCTTCCATGCATCTGTCGGACAGCTCTTTACGCAGCGCGCACAGTTGTTACATTTGTCTCTGTCGATGACAATCCTGCCATTCTCCATGCTAAGTGCACCCTCGCGGCATGCCTTCACACATACACCACACTGGATACAATCGTCATGGCTGCACTCCACTGTCATGCCGCCCTTGATTCCGACATCGTTTTCCTCAGCCTTTAAGCAGTTGTTCTGACAGCCTGTGACACCAAACTTGAACTTGTGAGGAAGCTCTCTTCCGAAGTATCTTTCATCAAGTTCCTTAGCCAGAGTATATGTATCGATACATCCGCTAGGACAGATTTCTGAGCCCTGACACGCTGTGACAGTACGTACTCTCGGTCCGCAGACACCTGTTCCTACACCGCCCTTTGCCAGTTCCTCTTTTACCACATTGATATCCTCAACCTTGATAAAAGGAATCTCAATACCCTGACGCGATGTCATATGAACATATCCGTGTCCGTATTTCTCAGCAACCTCTGCTACTGTTTTGATATTTTCTGCTGTAAGATTTCCTCCTACAACCGCAATTCTAAGCGAGAAACAGCCCTTTTGCTTCTGTCTCATGAAACCGCCCTTTTTTAGGGCCGCGTAATCAACTTTCTCCGCCATTTTTAATCTCCTTACTGTGTAAATATGTTAATGTTTTGTTTTATATGTAAATGCATATGCACGCTCTCATTTGCATACACATTGATAACTTATTATGATGGCTTAATCAGCTATATTTGAAAAAGCCTGTGCAAAATCCTCCTTGAGGTCATCTATATCCTCGATACCCACGCTGACTCTTATAAGATCCTCAAATACTCCTGCATCCTCCTTCTGCTTATCTGTGCTGTGAAGACTGATTGTGGAGCCCGGATGAATGACAAGTGTCTTTGTATCTCCGATATTGCTGAGTGTGTATGGAATCGTCAGGCTGTCTATAAATTTAAATGCCTTTTCCTTGCTGCCAACCCTGATTGTAAGGATTGCTCCATAGCCGTTTGTGAGCTGTTTTTTTGCTATTTCATGCCATTTGCTGCTCTCAAGCCCCGGATAATTAACCTTTATGTCAGGATAATTGTTTTCTATCCACGACGCAAGCTCGAATGCATTAGAACATTCTCTTTCCATTCTAAGACCGAGTGTCTCAAGTCCTATAATATTTAAGTATGCATTCACCGGAGCTAAACAGGCACCCATATTTCTGAAAAGACTGTTTCTCAGCTTTGCGACAAATGCCATAGGTCCATACTTCACATAATCTGCAAAACCCGGATATCTGTTCTTGTCCCATTTGAACTTACCTGAGTCTGTCAGAATACCACTGATTGCATTGCTGCTTCCATTGATATATTTGGAAGATGAATTGACCACGATATCAGCTCCATGCTTTAAAACCTGTATCAGGTACGCTGTCGATGTGGTATTGTCAACTACAAGCGGTATATCATGTGCGTGTGCTATCTCTGCAAGCTTCTCAATATCTGTGACATCCAGACAGGGGTTACCGATAGTCTCTGCAAAAATCAGTCTGGTATGCTCATTGACGCTGTCCTCTATCTGCTGCCAGTTGTTGTTCTCGACATACCTGGTTGTGATGCCGAAGGCCTCAAGATCATGGAACAAATCTATTGTGCCACCGTATAGGCTGGCACTTGAGATTAGCTCATCTCCACTGCTTAGTATATTTAAGAAGGTATTCATCAGTGCCGCCATGCCTGATGCGCATGCCACCGATGCTATTCCTCCCTCGAGCTTTGTTATTCTGTTCTCAAAAGCTGTAATCGTAGGATTGGCAACTCTTGTGTAACAGTAGCCCGGAGCCTTGTTTTCAAATATTTTTTCCAGATCTGCCGCGCTCTCCTGCTCGAAGGCGCTTGTCTGATATACCGGTGGCAGTGTAGAGCCATTTGTCTCTTTTGTCACGCCGGCATGAAGTAAGCTTGTATTAAATCTCATTGTTTTCTTCTTCTCGTTAATTCTTACATAGTCTATTGTGTTACTAGGAATTGATGAGATTATTATACAAACGTGTGTGTTGAAAGTCAATGCTATCAGTTATACAAATTATTTGTGCATGGTTATATATTTTGTTTATAACCATTAATGTCCCTTAAATACTCTGCGGCTGTCGTTGCGGCATTTGCTCCGTCAGATACTGCGGTTACCACCTGACGCAGTGTCTTGGTACGGACATCTCCCGCCACATACAGTCCCGGCTGGACGCTTCTATCATGGTCACCATTTTTTGTTGCAGCATATGTGATGCCGTCCTCACCTGCCACTACATATCCTCTCTCATCGAGCTGCACCAGATTCTTTATAAGCTCTGACTGCGGTACTGAGCCATATGCCACGAATACTCCGTCTACAGCCAGTGTCCTGCCACTTTTAAGCTTTATGCCTGTTGGCTTTTTTTCTCCATATATTTCTGTCACTGTTTCGTTTAGGACAAGCTCTACATTTTCTTTCTGCTTTAAGAGCTCAACTGTGCTCTGTGCACCGCGGAAGCTGTCTCTTCTGTGAACCAGATAGACCTTCTCACATATATCGGACAGATATAATGCATCATCCAAAGCGGTATCTCCGCCGCCCAGCACTGCGGCTGTCTTTCCTTTATAGAATGCCCCGTCACAGATTGCGCAGTAAGATACTCCCTTTCCGGTATACTCATCCTCTCCCGGCACTCCTGCCTTTCTCGGATATGCTCCTGCGGTATAGATGAGCGCTCTTGCCTCTGCTATCGTGTCATCATCGAATTTCACTCTGTATATCACTGGTTCTTCTTTCTCTCCATTTTGCACTGCTTCTATCTGCACTGCTTCTTTTTCGATAAATTCTACATCAAGGGACACTGCATGCTCCCTGAATTTTTCTCCCAGGTCGTATCCGTTTATGTTTGGAAGCCCCAGATAGTTGTTCACATTTCCGCTCTCGGCTATCTGGCCTGTCCCCTCGTATTCTTTTTCTGCTACTGCCACATTCAGATTGGCTCTCTTTGCATATATTGCTGCAGACAGTCCTGCCGGACCACTGCCTATTATTATTATATCGTACATGGAATTTGTTCCTTTCATCCTCGCTTGAACTTTTATGGTAACTTATTATATACATTATCCTTAAAAAATACAATAATACCGCCTGCTTTTATAAAACACCTTTATAAAAACAAGCGGTATCAATTTTATCTATCGTATATACATCCTGGCCTCATAAGGTCTTAGCACTGACATATCAGAGGTATCCTTATAATTTGAAATCAGCACCTCCATGCCCTCACACTCCTTTGCAAGCGGCATTGGTATCTCCTTGTCAAAGAAATTGCACACAACAATCATAGTTTTTTCTTCATTCCTTCTGCTGTATGCAAAAATATTCTCATCATCCTCAAGTAAAAGTGTAAATTTACCATCAACAAATACCGGATAATCCTTTCTCAGCTGAACAAGCTTCTTGTAGCAGCTAAAGATTGAATCAGGGTCATCCACCTGTGATTTGGCATTTATTTTGTCGTAATTGTCATTTACCTTTATCCAAGGTGTTCCTGTGGTGAAGCCGGCATTTGCCGAGTCATCCCACTGCATAGGTGTCCTTGCATTGTCACGGCCCTTTGCGTAAATGGACTTCATGATTTCATCCTTTGAGTATCCTTTTTCAAGGCGCTCATGGTACATGTTTATGATTTCACAGTCCTTATAATCCTCGATATCATACTGTACATTTGTCATGCCCAGCTCCTCGCCCTGATAGATGTATGGTGTACCCTGCATGCCGTGCAGCAATATAGCAAGCATCTTTGCAGATTCCACTCTGTACTCCCTGTCATTGCCCCATCTTGACACGATACGCGGCAGGTCATGATTGTCCCAGAACAGACTGTTCCAGCCACAGTTGTAGAGCTCATTCTGCCAGTGAGCCATTATCTTTTTGAGCTTTTTAAACGGAAGCGGTGCAAGGTCCCATTTCTCGCCGCCCTCCTTCTGGTCAAGCCCTATGTGCTCAAACTGGAACACCATAGAAAACTCGCTGCCATCCGGATTGCTGTAAAGCTTTGCGCGCTCTGTGTCTGCGCCCCATGCCTCACCCACGGTAATCAGATCGCCCTTCTGGAATGTCTCCCTGCTCAGTTCCTTAAAATATTCCTGAAGCCTTGGTCCGTTTATGGTGATTCTCTTGTCCGGCTCTTTTGCTATCTGGTCGATTACATCAAGTCTGAAGCCGCCGACTCCCTTGTCCATCCACCAGAGAATCATATCGTAGATTGCTCTTCTGACCTTTGGATTCTCCCAGTTTAAATCCGGCTGCTCCGGTAAAAACTGATGGAAATAATACTGTCCGATTTCCGGCACATATTCCCATGCGCTTCCACCGAAACAAGCCTTCATATCACTTGGCGGCACGCCTTCATCTCCGTCTCTCCAAATATAGTAGTCATGGTATGGATTGTCCTTGCTCTTTTTAGCCTCCTTGAACCACCTGTGCTCGTTTGAAGAATGATTTAAGACAAGATCCATCATAATCCTTATATTGTGCTTCTTTGCCTCGTTTATGAGCTCCTCCATATCATCGAGACTGCCAAACGTCGGATCAATATCCCTGTAATCCGAAATGTCATAACCGTTGTCCGCCTGCGGTGATTTGAATACCGGCGAAAGCCATATTGCATTGATTCCAAGCGTCTCAAGATAATCAAGTCTTTTGATGATACCCTGTAAATCACCAAAGCCGTCTCCGTTAGAATCCTGGAAGCTCTTTGGATAAATCTGGTAAACTACCGCCTTTTTCCACCATTTTTCGTTATTGTTTTTGCTCATTATGCCCTCCTTGTCTCTTCATTATCTCTTTTAGCTGTCTCTTTTTGTAAAAATTCAGCCTGGTTTCTTTAATGCTGTATCAAATTATGCTATTTTACAAGCACCACCAAAACCTCACAGCTTTCAAGCTTAAGCTCAGATGCTCCCACTGAAACAGTGCTCTTTTCAGCATCATTTGTGTTGGACAAAAGCACCTTTTTCACACTGCCATCAAGCCTGATTTGCGCCTCTTTACTGCCAAAATTTGCCACAACCAGCACGCGCTTATTTTCATCCTCTCTGTAATAAGCCATGATGCCATCTTTATCCTCATATGCCGGAACACATCTGCCGTAGGTGAACAGCTCCTTAAATTCATCTGACTTTCTGAGTGCCACAAGCCTTCTGTAATAGTTCAAAACAGATGAAGGATCCTTTTCCTGCGCCGCAACATTGATAGCCTTATAGTTTTCATTGACCTTAAGCCATGGCTTTGCTGTGGTAAAACCGGCATTTGCCTCATCACTCCACTGCATAGGTGTCCTTGCATTATCCCTGCTCATCCTTCCACAGGCTGCAAGTGCCTGCTCCTTTGATAAGCCTGCTGCAAGTGCTGCCTTGTACTGATCCTTTGTGCTGATATCGTCATACTCATCTATACTGTTCCATTTTGCATTTTGCATACCGATTTCCTGTCCCTGGTATATAAACGGAATGCCTCGAAGCAGTACGCTGACAGTTCCTAACATCTTTATTCCGGCAGGATTTTGAGCATGCTTTGGTAAAAATCTTGAGGCACCTCTCGGCTCATCATGATTTTCTATGATATTGGCCTTAAAGCCGTACTTTTCTGTCTCAAGCTGTGAACCAAAAATGGACTTTCTCCATGTGTCAAAATCTATTTTCGGTGCATCATACCAGCCATGCTCTCCATCACTTAAGCACTGTGCACAAAAATCAAATATCGTTGAAAAATGCCCATTCTCACCGATAAACTCCGGCAGCTCCTCAGGCTTCATATTGAATACCTCGCCAACCGTAAATGCATCATACTTCTTAAATGTATTGTTCTTTAATTCCTCTAAGAGCTCTCCGACACCTTCTGCACTTTCAACCATCTTGTAGCAGGCAGCCAGTCCATCCTCTGCATCCGGCTCAAAATCAGGGAAATCGAGATTTTTCTTTATATTGATTATCGCATCTATTCTAAATCCTGACAAGCCCTTATCAAGCCACCAGTTAATCATCTCGTAAAGCTTTTGTCTTAGCTTTTCATTCTCCCAGTTTAAATCCGGCTGCTCCTTCGCAAACATGTGCAGATAATACTTGTCCGTGCCCGGCACCTTCTCCCAGCAGCTTCCGCCAAAATAAGAGCGGTAATTGCTCGGCGGATTGCCGTTTTTACCTTTTCTGAAATAAAAGTAATCAGCATACTCTCCATCCGGATCCTTAAGTGCCTTTTGAAACCATTCGTGCTTATCCGAGCAGTGATTTATTACCAGATCCATGATGATGTGCATATCACGCTTCTTTGCAGGCTGCCCCATTCCCCTCATCCGAAAGGATTCAAGTATGGAGAAAGCAATCAAAAAGTATTGGCCGTTTTTCCTGCTGCCGACATTGGCTGCCTTTATCATCGGCTTTGTGTGGCCGTTCCTGTGGGGCATTTTCCTGTCCTTCCACAAGTTCACCACCATCAGCAAGACGACGTTCGTCGGCCTGGATAACTATTTTAAAGTCTTTCAGGACAGCACGTTTGTCTCCGCTTTCTGGTTCACGGCGAAATTCACCGTCGTTTCCACCCTTCTGATTAACATCATCGCCTTTGCCATCGCGCTGGCGCTGACCCGCGGGCTGAAAGGCACGAACATCTTCCGCACGGTGTTCTTCCTGCCGAACCTGATCGGCGGCATCGTGCTGGGCTATATCTGGCAGATTCTGCTCAACGGCATTCTGACCAACCTAGGCAAGCCTCTGCTTTCGCTGGACGCGCGGTACGGCTTCTGGGGCCTCATCATCCTGATGTGCTGGCAGCAGATCGGCTATATGATGATCATCTACATCGCGGGCTTGCAGAAC
>ERZ779762.1050-NODE-1050-length-16556-cov-4.131871_pt1 | contig 16556 bp, 10 predicted proteins | sample MGYA00511887_ERZ779762 | MGnify/ENA primary metagenome ERZ779762 (study PRJEB29588, sample SAMEA2163052) | human gut metagenome | biome: human gut; feature: human-associated habitat; material: faeces | place: Denmark | collected 2008/2010 ...
TGCAGCATGGCGTATATGACCACCAAGACCCCTCTCGACGCGGATAGCTGGGAATGCAGAGGACCCTATTTCTATAATGCGGGAGAGAATGCCGACGGGTCATCCGGACTTCGCTGGGCTAACAACCACACTCATTTCATTGAATATAAGGACGTAAACTACATCATTCACCATACGCTTCTTCTGGAGGAGCTTATGGGAGGAACAGCGGGCTTCCGCAGTATAATGGCAGATTATCTGCCCATGGACAAGGCGACGGGCGATATCCCCATAACTGCGGCAAGCAAGAAGGGCGTAGCGCAGATAAAGCCGGTCGACCCCTATACCTATAACAGCGGCGCGCTGATGTTCACCTGTGCGGATATCGGATACGACAAAGTAACGGATCCTGCCGCAAAAAGCACCGCCGATGGCGCGTGGATATATGTAAGAGGAGCGGACTTCGGCTACGGGGCATCAGAGTTTATCGCCGAGGTCAAGGGCAAGGGAAGAATAGAGGTTCGTCTTGACGATATCTCCTCCGAAGCCGCCGCGTTCGTCGAGTTCGACTGCGCGGATTATACCAAAATACGCTCGGACGGCTTTGCGCAGTTTGACGGAAGAAACCATAACGTTTATTTCGTATTTTCCGGCTCCGATATAGAGCTTAAGTCGTGGAAGTTTTCAAAGGGCGACGAGCAGCTTCGTCCCGAAGAGAGCATAGCCTCCACCGATATACCCTACAAGACGGTGGTATTTTCGGGACAGTCCGAGCCCGGACCGAGCCCCTCTGCGATGCTCGACATTCCGAAGGACGGGGACTATTCCATAAAATCCTCTTCTTTTGACAAGGACAGCGCCGTACTCAACCTCGGGTTTATTAATACCGATACCGACGCGAAGTATAAGGTGCTTGTGAAATCGCTGACGCTGGCAACCGAAAATGGAGAGGTTGAAATTCCCGTAAATAAGGAACTCGATCCCGCAAGCACGACGGAAAACGGGCTTGAAAACGGCTGGGGCGACTCCGAGGTCGGATCGCTGGTTTACGGCACGGAGGAATGTGGAATATTCGCGGCGGAAACAGATATAGAATGGATAAACTATCGTCTGGCGCTTAAAATAAACGGCGAAGAGACGCCGTTCACATCCATCACCTACAATGTCACCGTAAGCGGTCTTGAGCTTGACAGCTGACGACGGAAGTGGAAAATCAGGAGGGAAAAATGAAAAAACTTATTCAATTCACCGCGGCGCTGATGGCGGTATTGTCGCTGACGTCATGCGCGACGGAAGTGGGCACGGGCATCGTGACGTCGGAGCCGCTACCGGGCGTCGTGACGTCGGAGCCGCTACCGGGCGTCACCGCCGAGCACGAAGAAGAGGAGGACCCCATAATGCTTGATAAGGATATCATAAAATCCACGATAACTTCAACCGATGACGGCAACGGAAACTACACAAATCCCGTTATTTTCGCCGACGTGCCCGATATTGATATAATTCGCGTCGACGACGCGTTTTATATGGTTTCGACGACCATGCACCTGTCTCCGGGGTGTCCCGTAATGAGATCCTACGACCTTGTAAACTGGGAAATTGTAAATTACGTTTTTGATACACTGGAGGACAGGGATAATCTTGCCTTAAGAAACGGGGAAAACAATTACGGCAAGGGTCAGTGGGCGACTACCCTCAGATATAACGACGGTGTGTATTACGCCGGCTTCACTTCTTTCTCCACCGGAAGAACTTATATCTATCATACCGACGATATAGTAAACGGGAAATGGGACAGGTTCGTGTATGACGAGTGCTTCCATGATATGAGCCTTTTGTTCGACGACGACGGCAGGGTGTATCTTGTTTACGGCGGCGGACAGATATGGTGCGTTGAACTGGAAAAGGATCTGAGCGCGGTCAAGCCCGGAACCAAGAGAAAACTCATCGAAGACGCGGGACTTGTCAAGGGCTGCCTTGCCGAGGGCTCTCACGTCTATAAGATGAACGGATATTACTATATTTTTATCATAACATGGCCTCCTCATGACAGAAGAACGCAGCTTTGTTACAGAAGCGAAACGCTCGACGGCGAGTGGGAAATGAAAGTGATAATCAACGATAATATCGGCTTCAGGAATGACGGTGTCGCACAGGGCGGTATCGTCGACGATAAGGACGGAAACTGGTATTGCTTTGTATTTCAGGATCACGGGGCGGTGGGCAGAGCTCCCGTTTTGTCGACCATGACATGGGAGGACGGCTGGCCAGTCGTCGGCGTTGACGGAAAGGTGCCCAGGACCGCCAAGATTCCTGTCGCGGGTCACGAGAAAAAGGGCATCGTCACAAGCGACGAATTTATCAACTCACAGATAGTGAGACCCTATCACAACTTTGCCGACACGCCCGAGGAAGCGGGCGAGAACGATTATAACGGCTCTAACCTCGCGTTGGAATGGCAATGGAACCACAATCCCGACAACCGCTTCTGGTCGCTCACCGAGAGAGAAGGCTATCTGAGGCTGAGAACGGTCGATGTCTGCGGCACTGTTGCCGATGCGAGAAACACCATTTCGCAGCGAACCTTCGGACCGGAATGCGGCGGATATATAAAGCTCGACGTTTCGGAAATGAAAGATGGCGATACTGCGGGGCTTGCCGCCTTCGCGGAAAAATACGGTTATGTCGCCGTAAAAATGGAGGACGGGAAAAAATATATCGTAACGGTTTGGTATGACGATAACGACGACGTTGAACAGGAATTTGAAACGGAAAGGGTCGAAATAACGGAAAACGAAGTGTATCTGCGGGTCGACTGCGATTACAAAAACGCGGCGGACAAGGCGTATTTCTATTACAGCCTCGACGGCGAGAACTGGACGGAAATAGGAAAAACGCTGCAAATGAATTATTACGGTCTGCATTTTATGGGATACCGTTACGCGATATTCAATTTCCCGACAAAGCAGTCGGGAGGTTATGTCGACGTGGACTATTTCAGGGTAGAAAACAAGCTGCTCAAATAAACTGATACATTCAATGCGTTTCAGCCGCGCAGGGGTCAGACCTTGCGCGGCTTTTTCTTTTTCGGGCTGCTGTTTTTTCTTCTTTCGGGAGGAAAGAGTTTTTTCCATTGAAAAATAGCGGCTTTGTGTTATAATTTAATACTAATAACCGTTTGAACGAAGGAAAAGATTTGCGGAAAGACAGTACCGATATCTAGGAAAAGAAACGCAGGCGTACTGTATGTACGTCAAGTTTCTTTGACGACGAGAGCGGTGCTGGATTTCTGCAAAGATTTCCTGAATTTAAATGGTCATTAGTATAAGTACGGTACTGCGGCAGAAACTGCAATACTGCTAAGAAGGAGAAAAAGTAAAGTCAAAATTTGAGCCGCATTAAACAAAGAATACGGCTGCAAAAACCACCCACCTCATAATGGGGCGGGTGGTTCATATTCAGTTATGTCAACGACAGCGCAAACAAACAGGTTTTCGGCAAGGACGATGACTACAACTCGCTGTGTGCTGCTGAACTCTATGCAAAGGACAATCCCGATTATCAGCGGAACGTAACGGCTCTGACGTCCGTTTTGCCGCCGAAACTCGAAGCTGGCGATATATCCGCCCGTATCGGTGTTTCTTGGGTTGATGTTGAGGACTATCAGGATTTGACAGCCTTGTGGTGGACGAAGCCCATAACTACAAAAACGGTCTTGTGGTATCGAAGATGAGCAGGGTTTCGGGAGTTCAGACTACTCCTGCTCAAAAGAGCGAGGATATTCTTATGAAAACGCAGTTCCTGAACGAGAATTACGGTGAGAAGAACATTATTTTTGCCACGGGAACGCCTGTAATCACAGGGTATCTACGGTCAAAAATGCCGATTTTACGTTGTTTTTATTATTTATTTCTTAAACTCCCTTGGGCTGCACCCGTAAACCTCCTTAAAAGCCTTGGAAAAATAGCTGTGGTCGTCAAAGCCGCAAAGACCGCAGATGGTGTTTATGGGGTCGGAGGTGTTCTGTATCATGTACGCCGCATTTCGCAGACGGTAATTTTTCAGATACTCAAACGGGGACTGACCCGTTATGTTCCTGAAACACCTGAGCACCTCGCTTTTACTGATGAATGCGGCGGCTGCCATGTCATCAAGTGTGATCTTTTCAGCGTAATGGTCGTGGATAAAAAGCAGTATGTCACGGAGCCTTGTCTCCTGGGCAATGCTTGCGGCAGGGCGCGCCGACATATTCTTTTCCGACAGATGGATAAGTATCCGGAAAAGCTCGGAAAGCTCGTTGCGTACTATAAGCTCGTGATTGGGCACTCTGATATTTTCCGTGTTCCAGATGTTTGTGAGCAGTCCCAGTATCTTTGAATAGCTGCCGTCCTTGGGGGTGAATATCAGCTCACGCAGTCCGCTGTTGCCCGTTATGGGCGCAACATATTTCCGATGGTAGATGCTGTCCTCTTTTCCGCCCACTATGGAACCATGCACCACAACAGAGCGGAACACGCTTTTTTGACCCGTCTCCGCTTTGAACATGGCGTGAAGAGTGTTGCTGTTGATAAAATAAATATCGCCTTTGTTCAGTATGTGCTTGTTTTTGCCGCATTCCATAAGCACGCTGCCCTCCACCGCAAAACCGAATTCAAGCTCCTCATGCCAGTGCCAGCTCACAAAATTGTTTGTGACATCGGCATGATATACGGCTATCGGAAATTCGGCATCTCCGTGCAGTCCCGTTTCATCTGATTTAAAAGGCGGATTTGTGCCGTAATCCTCATTACGCAGCACACTGTAATCTAAAATAGACATTACGTTTCCTCACTTGACGATATTTTCATAGTTTTGGACATTATATTTATACCTATCCGTATTTTTTGATGTTATAATTATACTATAAATTCAGTGAACAGTCAACACGGAAATTTTACGGAGGTATTAAAATGATAAGATTTACTGAAGAAAACGGCGCACTTATTGCACATTCGAGAAATGAAACTATCCGCATAGAGGGCTGGGGCAACAATGCTCTTCGTGTGAGGACCACACTTCTGAAAAAGCTCCCCCAGGACGCTCATGCTCTTACCGAGAACGTGGCACACAGCGCAAAGGTGACCATTGCCGAGGGCGGCGAAACGGCTGAGATAGTGAACGGAAAGATCAAAGCCACTGTAAACGGCGTGGGCATTATTTGCTTTTACAAGGACAATGAGCTTATCCTGCAGGAATATTACAGCTATTATTACGGCTCCATACGCAAGGAGGCTATCTGCTACAAGATAAGATCCCGTGAATACAAGGGACTTGCTTCCGATGACTTTAAGATAACCGTCCGCTTCGAGTCCGACCCCAAGGAAAAGCTGTTCGGCATGGGTCAGTACCAGATGCCTATACTTGACCTTAAAGGCTCTGTTCTTCCCCTTGAGCAGAGAAATTCCCAGGTAAGCGTTCCCTTTGTGGTATCAAACAAGGGCTACGGTATGCTCTGGAACAATCCCTCAACAGGCGAGGCGGCTTTCGGAACCAACATCACCAAGTGGATATCCGATGAGAGCGATATGGTGGATTACTGGATAACCGCCGACGATACTCCCGCTCAGATCGTGACCAACTACACCGAATGTGTGGGCAGGGCGCCTGTTATGAGCAAGGATTATCTTGGTCTCTGGCAGTGCAAGCTCCGTTACCGCACTCCCGATGAGGTGCTTGAGGTCGCAAGAAAATACAAGGAGCTGGGCATCAAGCTTGACGTTATCGTTATCGACTTTTTCCACTGGCCGCATCAGGGCGACTGGAGATTTGACGAGAAATACTGGAGCAGGGACGCTGTAAAGGCAATGACCGATGAGCTTCATGCCATGGGAACAAAGGTCATGGTCTCCGTATGGCCGTCTGTGGATAAGCGCAGCGAGAACTATTATGAAATGGAGCAGAAGGCTCTCATGAGCACCACCGATGTTGGTTCGGTGCAGACCTATGATTATGAGGGCGACTGCGGCACGGTTGATTTCTTCAATCCCGAAGCTCAGGAATTTGTATGGAGCAAGTGCAAGCAGAATTACCGTGACTGGGGCATCGACCTTTTCTGGCTGGACAACTCCGAGCCTGACAGCACCACGTACGATTTTGAAAACTACCGCTACTATACCGGACGTGGCTCAAAGGTGGGCTGCGAATATCCCAAGAAGTATGTTGAGGCATTCTATAACGGACAGGAAGCCGAGGGCGACCATGAGGCAGTCAACCTCTGCCGTTCCGCATGGGTAGGAAGCCAGAAGTACAGAACACTTGTTTGGACAGGCGACATTCAGTCCAACTTTGAGTCCTTTAAGGATCAGGTCATCGCTGGTCAGAACATGGGTCTTGCAGGCATTCCCTGGTGGACCACCGACATCGGCGGATTTATGACAGACAACTGGGACGACACCGATTTCAAGGAGCTTCTCATACGCTGGTATCAGTACGGAGTGTTCTGCCCTATCCTGCGCATGCACGGAAACCGCGGCCCCGACTGGGATATCCCCAAGCTTGATGACCGTGATTTCGGCGGCGGATATCTTTACACAGGTCACCCCAACGAGCTCTGGAGCTACGGTGAGGAAGCCTATGAGATCATGAAGAAGTGGCTGGATATCCGTCTTTCCATGAAGGATTATATTGCAGGACTTATGGAAGAGACCGCAAAGACAGGCGCGCCTATTATCCGCACAATGTTCTTTGAGTTCCCCGATGATGAAAAGTGCTGGGAACTTCCCGAGCAGTATATGTTCGGCAGCGATTATCTTGTTGCTCCCGTGCTTGAGCTTGGCGCAAGAGAGCGCAGTGTATATCTGCCAAAGGGTCAGTGGGAGAGCATCTCCGACAAGAAGATCTACAGCGGCGGTCAGACCGTCACCGTTCCCGCACCTCTTGATGTTATGCCTGTATTTAAGAAGATCAGATAAATTATTGATTGGTTTAAAAATATCACTTAATTAAGAAACAGCTTCTCCCTCAAAATATCGGCGGAGAAGCTGTTTACATAATATATAAACTAAGGCAACACCGCACAAAGACCATTTATTGGATTTTGTACACGTCTTGCTTGCATATTTTTCGTCATATTGCACAATTCGTCCTTGCAAGGCGACAGCCTTGCGGCGTCCTCGTTGTACAATCTGACAAAAAATCTGACTGCGCAATACGCGCACAATCTTTGTGCGGTGTTGCCCTAAATACTGCAATAAGGTAAAAAGTCTGTGCGAAAACAATAGAATTACCTTATACTGCTATTATTCAATAAAATGAAAGGAACGTAAATATGAATTACAAAAAAACGCTGATAGCCTGTTACTTGGGATTTGTTACACAGGCAATAGCTGCAAATTTTGCACCGCTGCTGTTTCTTACTTTTCATAATAATTACAATATTTCTTTAGGAAAAATAGCGCTTATCTCATCTGTGTTTTTTATTACACAGCTTATTGTTGATATTTTGTGTGCACGTTTTGCAGATACCATAGGCTACAGAAATTGTGTTGTTGGTTCGCAGCTGCTTTCGGCGGTCGGACTTATCGGACTTGCTTTTCTTCCGCAGGTCACACCCGATCCGTTTGCAGGAATAATAATCAGTACAGTACTTTATGCCATAGGCAGCGGTCTTACGGAAGTGCTTGTAAGCCCTATCGTTGAGGCGTGCCCTTTTGAGCATAAGGAGGCGGCAATGAGCCTGCTCCATTCTTTCTACTGCTGGGGGTCGGTCGCAGTCATACTGCTCTCAACGCTGTTCTTTGCACTGTTCGGGATAGAGAACTGGAAATGGCTCTCCTGCATCTGGGCGATAATTCCGCTATATAATGTATTCAATTTTGCAGTATGTCCAATCGAGCATCCGACAGAGGGCGGTAAGGGAATGAGTATTGGCAGTCTGCTTAAAGTTCCGCTGTTTTGGCTCTCCATTCTGCTTATGGTATGTGCAGGTGCATCTGAACTTTCGATGGCACAGTGGGCATCTGCGTTTACAGAATCTGCACTGGGTCTTTCCAAATCAATGGGAGATATCGCAGGCCCGTGTATGTTCGCCGTTACAATGGGTATAAGCCGGTCATTGTACGGAAAATATGGTGAAAAAATTGATCTTATGAAATTTATGATCGGTTCGGGGGCTCTTTGTCTTGCTTGCTATATTACAGCATCTTTATCGGAGATACCTCTGCTGGGACTTGTCGGCTGCATAGTGTGCGGTTTTTCGGTAGGAATAATGTGGCCCGGAACTATAAGCATCTGTTCGGCTAAGATACCTTCGGGAGGTACGGCCATGTTTGCACTTCTGGCAATGGCAGGAGATATGGGCGGTGCACTCGGGCCTGCAGTTGTGGGTAGTATTTCCCAAAATGCAGGAGATAATATTCAAAAGGGTATGTTTGCAGGCTGTGTATTTCCGCTTGTGCTTATTATTTCCGTTTTATTTGTCAAAAAGCTTAGCAGGCTAAACAGAGCATAAAAAAAGCGTTACCTTTCAATTCGATAGGTAACGCTTTTTCTATTGCAATATAGATGGTCACCTCTAAAAACCTTGTTTGAGTGAAAATGTGTATAGCACACCGCCTGCTTCTTCAAACCTCCTCGTAAGGCATACAGCCTTACTTCGTCGGCTTTCATCGCATTCGGCGCACTCTACCCATTTTCCCTTTTCAAACCGGTTTTTAGAGGTTCCCAGATGTTCGTTATGATTGAATCTTTACATTTGCTCTGTTATTCGCCATACCAACAAACTTTGTCATACTTTATCGTGTCATCATCAAATGTCGCTTTTGCAGTAATAGTATTTTTCTCATTTTTATTTATATTAACATTGTTCCATACAAAAACAGTATTATTGCTATTTGGCAATTCGCTGCGTTTTATTATGCCAAGCGACCTGTCGTTCACGATAAGTTCAATACTTTGTGCATTTGAATATATCTTTATAAATGGTACATTGCAAGGTCTTACGTTATGACGGCGCTCAGTAATGTAGATAGTTTTCTCACTGCTCCATACAGACCTGTAAAAGAAATACGCATCTTTGGGTATGCGTTCTCTCGTGCATAGACCCTTATCATTCTGTCCTATCGTATCGCCCTCTTCACGACCACTGGAAGGAAAATCAAACATACACCATACAAATGCTGCCCAAAGATATTTTCTTGCAGAAAATTGCCGCCAAACAATTTCGTGAAGCTGTGACTGATAATTTTCATAATGACGAGCTCCATTCGGGTCAATATCGTTCAGCCAGTCTATGCTGTCCTTGTGCTGTGTTAGGGCTCCGCCACCGCCGTATTCAGAAATGCATATCGGACGTTTTTCCTTTGAATTATGGTATAAGTCAAGCCATTCTCCGAAATGTTCTGCATCGCCCGCTTCCTTATACCAACCGAAATAACGGTTATATCCTACGACATCTGCGGGAAGCTGCAAAAATCTGCCATAGAACTGATTGTCTGCATAAGTTTTCAGCCTTGTGTTGTCCTCCTTGCAGGCAAGCTCATAAAGTTCTTGGTATAAAGCAAAAATTTCATCAGACATTTGGTGAAGTTCATTAGATATTCCCCATAAGATGATTGATGGATGATTGTAATTCTGCCTGATAAGCTCAATAAGCTGCTGTTTTGCATTTTCTGCAAAGCCATCTGCAAGAATGTGACATTTGCTTTCATCCGGAGACATTTTGTTTATAATCCCTATCTCTGTCCAAACACAAATACCGAAATCGTCACACAGTGAATATTCCTGACTGCAATGCTGATAATGAGCCATTCTTACAGCGTTGCAACCCATATCACGAATAATTCCATAATCACGTTCACGTTGGATATTTGTCATTGCCCAGCCGCTTTCAAAGCTGTCTTGATGATAGTTCACACCATGAAGAGGATAAGACTTTCCGTTAAGGAAAAAACCATCCTCAGGGTTAATATGATATGTCCTTATGCCAAAATTTTCGGATACCATATCTGTTGCTTTGTCCCCATAAAACAGGGTGACTTCGGCACGATACAGACAGGGAGAGTTTACACCATCCCACAACTGCGGAGCAGATATTTTTTTCGAAAGTGTAAGCCTGTCGCTTTCTGTATGTCCACACATCTCTGCAACAGGCTTTCCGTCCGGGGCAAAAATTACGGCCTTTGCCTCTATGTCGTTGGCGGAATCAAGCTTTATCAGTACATCAATGTCTGCGCTGTCTGATGTAATATTATGTGGTGTGATGTAGACTCCGCAGGAACCACTGTCCTCCAGTGCAATGTGAACAGGTTCGGCGGCAATTAGTTTAACTTCTCGGTACAATCCACCCATTTTTGTAAAATCGCCCTGTTCAGTAATTGGAGCAATGTAATTTGTGGGTGAATTGTCAACAAGGACTGCAATTTGGTTTTTTATGTCATAGTGTACATAATTTGTTATGTTTATGCGAAAAGCAGAATAGCCTCCATCGTGTTTTCCGGCAAAAAAGCCATTCACAAACACTTTAGCAGTAGTGTTGGCTCCCCCAAATTCAATGTATAGTGCCTTGCCCTTGTATTTTGTCGAAAGCTCCAAATCTCGGCGGTAGCAGGTCAGTCCTTTATAATAGCTGCTTGTTACACTATCAGTTGCATTAAAAGTGTGAGGCAGGCAGATCTTTTCCCATGAGCAATCGTCAAATTCGGGGGTAACTGCATCATTTTCGCTTATTCCCAGATTATATATCTTAGCAAAGCGCCATCCGTTGTTAAGTTCTATTTCAGTTCGCATAAATATTTCCCCTTAAATTATAGGATTCGATTCGTTTTTATATGGTATTCATCCAAACCCTCATATCGTTCTCGCCGCGATTGCCCCATGTGTAATAGGGGACAGCGACCGCATCACACGGAGTAAGTTTTTCAGCTTCGCAGCTGTAAAGATCGTCGCAGTCCTCTGCACGGAAAGCTTTTGCTGTGAGCCGTATCGTTCCACCGAGAAGATCGGGTTCAAATTCGCCGGCAAAAGGCTTCTGACTCCTGTCAATGCGTATCGACCTTACATCGTCATTGTCCGTGCCCTCAAAGCAGTAAACGAGAGGACCTCTCATAAGCGCTGTCATTCCCGTAAGTCTTGGAACTTTGTTTGACGCTCTTACATATCTCGGAGTTCCGTCAAGGTCAAGCTCGATCTTAGCTTTTTCGTCTACATCAATGTAAATATATCCATTCTTGGGAATGACCGAAGTAACCTTGCCGTTGACTTTGAGCGAAAATTCCCTGCTCCATTTCGGTATGCGAACAGCGACTTTTCCGCGACCCGAAATGTTGTATTTTATCGTCATATCATAGGGATAAGAGGTCGTACATTCAAGCTTCATTCCGTTTGAAAAGCTTACTTTTCCCGATGTGAAAAGGTGACAGTAAGCAGTATCGCCCTTTTCGCCGTAAGCATATTTTCCGATAGAGCCGATGAGCCTTGCTGCGTTCGGAGGACAGCATGCGCAGGCATACCACTTCGGGCGTGAAGGGAGAACATGTGAATGTGTGCAGGCTTTTCCCGAAATGCCGATGTCAACTTCAAGCGGATTTACATAGAAAAAGCGTTTTCCGTCAAGCTGCATTCCTGCGAGGACGGTGTTGTAGAAAACAAGCTCCATAACATCGCCGTATTCGCCGTTTATCTCGTTTTCAAGCATCTTTTCCGCAAAGAATATCAAGCCGATCGCTGCGCAGGTTTCGGAGTAAGCCGTATCGGGCGGCAGGTCGTAGTCAACTGTGAAGGCTTCGCCCTGAACGGTCGAGCCTATGCCGCCCGTTATGTACATTTTTCTGTGGACGATGTTTTCCCACAAGCGGCGGCAAGCTGCAAAAAGCTCTTTGTCCTCTGTTTCGGCGGCGAGGTCAGCCATTCCCGTGTAAAGATATACTGCGCGGACAGCGTGCCCAACAGCTTCGGTTTGTTCACGGACAGGCTTTGCACTCTGTCGGTAATCATTGCCCCAAGGGTCGCTGTTCCAAACGCTCCAACTGCGCTTTTTCGCTTCTCTCGCCCAAAAGTCGGGAGCTTTTCCTCGCTCGTCGATAAATTTTTTGGCAAGTTCAAGAAAATGCTTGTTTTCGGTAAGACGGTATAATCTCAGCAGGGCAAGTTCGATCTCGGGGTGTCCAGGAATACCCTCGGTATTTTGCATGACGAAACGATCATAGATGCACTCGGCGTTTTTTACGGCAATATCAAGAAGCTTTCGCTTTCCCGTTGCTTCGTAATAAGTGCAGGCGGCTTCTATGAGGTGTCCCGAGCAGTACAGTTCATGACCCTCGAGCAGATTTGTCCAGCGCTTTTCCGTGTCCTTTATAGTGAAAAATGTGTTGAGATAGCCGTCCTTGTCCTGCGCATCGGCGATAAGGTCAATGAGCTCGTCAGCCTGCCGTTCGAGGTTTTCATCAGGCTTGTCTGCGACCGCATAAGCCGCTGCTTCGAGCCATTTGTAAGCATCGCTGTCCTGAAAGACCATTCCGTAAAAGCCGTCCCCGGGGTCTTCACCTCTGAGAGCCTTTGCGGCATTGATAAAGTTGGCGGCAACGTGGCTCTTTTCCGCACCGTCAGCCTTGTCCCAAAGCACACTGTACTGATATGGAATGACAGTGCTGTGGACGATATTCTGATATTTTTCTGTAAATCCCGATGCCTTGTATGAAGTAACGGGAATCTGCTTCTGTGTTTTCATAATCTTGCTCCTCCTTGTTGACTTTTGAGCTTATATGTATTATAATACTATAAAACAATATTTTAAATGGAGAAAAGTTCTGATTATATGGAGAATATTATTGCACTTGTATCAGTGGATGAAAAAACTCTGCCGCTCGTATCCGACTGTGACATACTTACGGCTACGGATAGCTTTTATCATATGGACAGAATGGCAGATTTTAACGTTATGATACTTGTTACGGACGGTGTGATGTATGTATCGGAGAATGACATTGACTATGAAATAAGGGCAGGAGAATTGCTTTTCCTGAAAAATGGACTGCGCCACTTTGGAAAGATTGAAACTCTCAGAGGGACACGCTGGATATATGTCCATTTTTCTTTGCCTGATGAAAAAGGAACAGAGAGAGTTTATCTCCCGAAGAAAACGTGCGGATTGGCGGGCAGTATTATCGAAGAAAAGCTTTATATGCTGTGCAAAGCCTTTCACAGCTCGAAAAAAATGCAGAAGCTTCGCACCAATGCACAGCTTTATGATATCCTGCTCGACCTATGTTTGGAACAGTCTGAAGGTGAGAGCGTCATGGATAAAATATGCGCTTTCCTTGACACGCAGACGGACATGGACTTTTCAAAAGCACTCATAAGCGAACAATTCTATCTGAGCTACAGCCGTCTTGCAGCAGAGTTCAAGCGTGAAAAAGGCATTTCAATGGGGCAGTATCACAATGCCGCAAGGATGAAAAAAGCCTGTCATCTTCTGCGTTCAACATTGATGTCGGTAGGTGAGATAGCCGATGCACTCGGATTTGCCGATATGCTTTATTTCAGTAAGAAATTCCGTGCTTATGTCGGAGTTCCGCCTACCGATTACAGAAAGCAGATACAGACAAAATATTGATGGTTAAATATTCCTTTGAACAAGTCAATATATTTTTCTGCACGATCGTGGTTGCCCTTAACGGACAACCCGATTTTTTTTATGAAGATCACGCTGACAGAGCTTGAATTTGCTGAAAAGAAAATAGATAATATATGGTCACCTCTAAAAACCTCATGTGAGCGAAAATGAGCAGTGCGCACCATCTTCGTCGTCAAACCTCCTCGTAAGGCATACAGCCTTACTTCGTCGGCTTTCCTAGAAGCTGGCACACCCTGCCCATTTTTGCTTTTCACACCGGTTTTTAGAGGTTCCCATACAATATATGTTTCCGTATCTTCTGTAAAATCAACGATTATGCCAACCGAAGCAATTTCTGCGCAATGTTCAAAAAATTCATCATAAAAGTTTATTCCTTACCATATAAAGTTGTTTTTCAAATTATCATTCTTGGAAATTTTCCTGTACTCACTCGGTGTGATCCCTGTTCTTTTTTTGAATATCTTCATAAAGCATATCTCATTTCCGTATCCGCAGAGGTCGGATATTTCCTTAACGGTCATATCGGTGGTCGAAAGATAATACTGTCCTGTCTTGATCTTTGCGGATAAAATATCTTCATAACAGCTTATCCCGAATTTCCGTTTGTATATTGCCTGAAGATATGACGGACTCAGATTCATTTTTTCAGCAAGCTGATATATATTGCTGTAGCTCCCTGCATTGCTGTAAATATCGGTGCGGAGCATTTCAAGAGCGGAAATGCGGCTTTTATCGCTGTCAGGATTTATGCTGCTTTCGGATATTTTCATGAGTATCATCTGCATAAGCATATTTTCGTACTGTTTCCTGTTGGTCGAACCGGCTACATTTTCACGGCATAATATAGCAAGCAGCTCTTCAATTGCAGGAATATCCGCCGAGGTGATAAGCGTGTCAGTTTTTATCCCATTCATAAGCTCGGTATCGTCCGTATCAAAATGGACAAAGTGATTAACATAACTTCCGCACAGAGTTTTGTAATGCTGCATTGTTCCCTTGCTGTATAAAATGAGGCTGTCGGGAGAAACGGTTATTTCTTCGCCGTTTTGTATCAGAACAGCGGAGGTCTTGAAGATAACAAGAAGATCATCTCCCGAACCATCCGGTCTGCATATTTCAAAATTCCCTTTGTGTCTTACGTTCTGACAGACTGTGTTTATACTTATCATATCATCACCTCAAAGTACGAACGGTTAGTATAATAATATTATAAGTCATTGCAATACCAAAGTCAATGATTTATACTGATAATATAATAATTCAGTATGCGGCGGAGGTATAATATGAAAAAAATATCAATACTAATAAATGCAGACGACAGGCTCGGACATATCTCTCCTGAGATATACGGACATTTTTCCGAGCATCTCGGAAGATGTATCTACAACGGTATATATGTGGGTGAAAATTCACCTATTCCGAATACAGACGGAATAAGGAATGATATCATCGAGGCGTTCAGAAATATAAAAGCTCCCGTTTTCCGCTGGCCCGGCGGCTGCTTTGCGGAAGAATATCACTGGCAGGACGGAATCGGCGAAAAATCTCTGCGCCGAAAGATCGTGAACACGAACTGGGGCGGAGTTACGGAGGATAATTCTTTCGGTACACACGAATTTATGCGCTTTTGTGAGCTTGTTGGCTGCAAGCCTTATATAAACGGCAATGTTGGCAGCGGCAGTGTTCGTGAAATGTCCGAATGGATAGAATATATGACCTCAGATGCGGAATCGCCTCTCACAGAGCAGAGAAAGAAGAACGGCAGAGCCGAGCCGTGGAAACTCGAATACCTCGGTGTCGGCAATGAAAACTGGGGCTGCGGAGGAAATATGCGTCCCGAATATTACGCCGACGTTTATAAAAGGTATCAGACGTTCTGCCGCAATTATTCGGGAAACAGACTTTACAGAATAGCCTGCGGTCCAAGCTCTGCCGACTATAACTGGACAGAGGTCATGATGAAAAATCTTGACAGCAATACCGTTGATGCTATCGACCTGCATTATTATACGATGCCCGTATGGCCCGAAATGGAATCAGCCACCGATTTTGACGATGAGCTTTATTATAAAACTATCGCTGCAGCGAACTTTTCCGATGAGCTTATCACAAGACATTCGGAGATAATGAACCGCTATGATCCCGAAAAGAAAATAGGACTTGTAATAGGCGAGTGGGGCTGTTGGCATAAGGTAGAAGAGGGTACGAACCCGGGATTTTTATATCAGCAGAATACAATGCGTGATGCTATCGTTGCTGCAATAGAGCTGAATGTTTTTAACAGACACAGCGACCGTGTTGTAATGGCAAACCTTGCGCAGGCGGTGAATGTTCTCCAATCGGTCATTCTTACAGAGGGCGGTAAGATGATAAAAACGCCTACATATCACGTTTTCGACCTTTTTAAAACACACCAAAACAACGAGGCAGTTTACTGCTATACGCAGAATGAAAATATGTCGGAAGGCAAAAATGCTCCGATGATCTCGGTTTCCGCATCGGTGAACGAAAAGAGTATGACCGTTACCGCCGCAAACTGTTCGCTTACGGAAGAGGCTGCTGTTGAATGCAGCATTTTCGGATTTAAAGCATCATCGGTTTCGTGCAGGATACTTACAAACGAGGCGCACAGCTATAACGACTTCGACTGTCCCGACAGGGTGAGCATTACCGAGCATACGGCAGTCATCAAGGATAATGTTTTAAAGCTGAATATTCCGCCTTGTGCTGTTGTGGAATGTGTTGTTGACTAAATATTGGGGCATATTCACAGTGCATTTCGTCTTTATAATAAAAATATAAGCATAAGGCGCTGTAAAATAACTCAACGCCCAAGCCCGAGCAACCATCCTATGGAAGCTTGGGCTTGCTGATGCTGCAAAAAAGAAGAATGAACCGAAAAAAGCGTATGACAAACAAGCCGGCGGGGAAATGCCATGCACAAAATGTGATAAATATTGAATCAGGC
>ERZ779762.1057-NODE-1057-length-16492-cov-2.815234_pt1 | contig 16492 bp, 13 predicted proteins | sample MGYA00511887_ERZ779762 | MGnify/ENA primary metagenome ERZ779762 (study PRJEB29588, sample SAMEA2163052) | human gut metagenome | biome: human gut; feature: human-associated habitat; material: faeces | place: Denmark | collected 2008/2010 ...
CAAATCTGACAATGGCGATCATTGAAAACAAATTAAAAGAACACAATTTGATGGGTGTGACGAGAAGAAAGGTAGTATCGTATGGACAGTATATCAATCTCGGCGATTTCCGGATTGAATTTATCCGTACCAACCACAGTATTGCGGATTCCGCTGCCCTTGCCATCTATACACCGGCAGGTGTAATTGTTCACACCGGAGACTTTAAAGTGGATTATACACCGGTATATGGCGACAGCATTGACCTTGCCCGTTTTGGGGAACTGGGCAAAAAAGGGGTGCTTGCCCTGATGGCAGACAGTACCAACGTATTAAAACCGGGCTTTACGATGTCCGAGAGAACCGTTGGAAAAACATTTGACACAATCTTTGATGAAAATGAAAAGAGCCGTATTATCGTGGCTACCTTTGCTTCAAACGTAGACCGTGTACAACAGATCATCAATTCGGCGAGAAAGCACGGCCGTAAAGTGATCGTCGAAGGACGAAGCATGGTAAATATTATCAATACGGCAGTAGAACTCGGTTATATACAGGCCCCGGATAATATTATCATCAGTATTGAAGAGATGAAAAATTATACCGATGACCAGATCGTATTGGTAACGACCGGAAGTCAGGGAGAGGCGATGGCAGCCTTGTCACGTATTGCCGCTTCCATTCATCGTAAAGTTACGATCAAACCGGGAGATACCGTTATTTTTAGTTCCAACCCGATTCCGGGAAATGAAAAGAGTGTATCGAAGGTAATCAACGAATTGTCCATGAAAGGCGCAAAAGTGATTTTCCAGGATGCACACGTATCCGGACATGCCTGCCAGGAAGAATTGAAATTGATCTATTCGCTGGTACGTCCGAAGTTTGCGATTCCGGTTCATGGAGAATACCGTCATCTGTTACGTCATGGAGAACTGGCGCAGGAGATGGGCATTCCAAAAGAAAATGTTGTCATCATGAAATCCGGAAATGTACTGGAATTAAAAGAAGACAGTGCGAAAATTGTCGGCGAAGTGCAGGCACAGGGAATCATGGTAGACGGACTTGGTGTCGGCGACGTCGGAAATATCGTGCTTCGCGACCGTCAGCATTTGTCAGAAAACGGTCTGCTTGTTGTGGTACTGACGATGGAACGTGGTTCCGGACAGGTTCTTGCCGGACCGGACATCGTTTCACGTGGATTCGTCTATGTGCGTGAGGCGGAAAATCTGATGGATGAATGTCTGGAAATCGTAAATATTGCGCTGGAGCGACTGTTTGACCGTGGAATTACCGATTGGGGCAAGATTAAGTCCGAGATCAAAGACTCCCTCAATGATTTCCTCTGGAAAAAGACGAAGAGAAATCCGATGATCCTTCCGATCATTATGGAAGTGTAATAGGACAGGTAAAAATTGAAAAAATCCCCTTTGGGGAACCGTGATAGACAATGGCAGAAAGGAGGCGCGGCAGTATGACAGAAAAGTCGGAACGAAGAGGAACGACGGCATTGTTTTTGATCCGGGGAACCCTGATCTTTGTACTGAACCTCGTTTTGTACAGTATCGTTTTATTTGTGGCAGTCAATGCCTGCCGCGGCACCTATTCTTTTGCCAATGAAGTATTTGGAGACGTGATCGCAGAGGCACCGCCCGGTCATGACAAAAGTTTTGTGGTGGCAGAGTCGGACGACCTCTTTGCCGTGTCCAAAAATCTGGAATCCGAAGGACTTGTGGCAAATGCCTATTCCTTCTATATACGCCTGAAACTGTCGATGGGAAAAAAGAGCATTGTTCAGGCGAAAACGTATACGCTGAATACGAGTATGACGTATGATGAGATTTTAGACGAGATCGTAAAGGAAGTAAAATGATGGATGAACAGAGAGTAGAAGTGTATTTTGATTCACTTCGGCCGGATTATCCGGAATATTTAAATGCGTTGGAAAAAGAGGCACTTCGTACTGAGGTGCCTATTATTCGTCGTGCCACACGCGATGTCCTGCGGTATCTCCTGAAGACGAGAAAGCCCGCAAGAGTGCTGGAAGTGGGAACGGCGATCGGGTATTCGGCTCTGTTTATGCGGCATTGTCTGCCGGAAACATCGAAAATTACAACGATAGAAAAGGTAGAAATGCGTCTCGTAGAAGCAAGGAAAAATCTAGAAAAACATGACAAGACCGGCCAGATCGAATTGTTAGAAGGCGATGCGGTCGATGTGTTACAGCAGTTATGCGGCGAGGGAAACACATATGATTTTATCTTTATGGATGCCGCCAAAGGGCAGTATCTGAATTTTCTTCCGAATGTGATCACGCTGCTCGAACCGGGCGGGGTATTGATCTCGGACAACGTGCTGCATGACCGGGATGTACTGGAATCCCGCTTTGCCGTCACACGGCGCGACCGAACGATTCACGCGAGAATGCGGGAATATTTATATACGTTGACACATCATGACAAACTGGAAACCATCTGCCTGTCCGAAGGAGATGGTATGACGATCAGTACAAGAATGGAGGACGATGAAAATGAGAAATAAACCGGAAGTTCTGGCACCGGCCAACAGTCTGGAAGTGCTTAAGACAGCTGTAGAATACGGAGCTGACGCTGTTTATATCGGCGGAGAAATGTATGGTCTGCGTGCGAAAGCAAAAAACTTTTCTGCCGAAGATATGAAAAAAGGAATTGCTTATGCTCACGAGCGCGGGAAAAAATTGTCCGTCACAGCCAATATTACCGCCCACAATCGTGATCTCGAAGGGGTACGTGCTTATTTTCAGGAGTTAAAAGAGATTCGTCCTGATGCTCTGATCATTTCCGATCCCGGGGTGTTTACGATCGCGAAGGAAGTATGCCCGGAGATTGATATCCATATCAGCACGCAGAGTAACAATGTAAATTATATGACATTCCGTTTCTGGAAAGAGCAGGGAGCGACCCGTGTCGTGACAGCCAGAGAACTGTCATTGGAAGAAATTGGGGATATTCGTAAAAATATTCCGGAGGATTTTGAAATCGAAACATTTGTACATGGAGCGATGTGCATCTCGTATTCTGGAAGATGTCTTCTCAGTCATTATTTTACCGGAAGAGACGCGAACCTCGGAGCATGTACGCATCCCTGCCGCTGGAAATATTATATTATGGAAGAAAAACGGCCGGGAGAATTTCTGCCGGTAGAGGAAAACGAGCGGGGAACTTATATTTTCAATTCCAAAGATCTTTGCATGATCGAGCATATTCCGGAACTGGTAAAGGCGGGAATTGACAGCTTTAAGATTGAGGGCCGCATGAAGACGGCGCTTTATGTGGCAGTCGTTTCGCGGACATACCGGCAGGCGATTGATGATTATTTTGAGGATCCGCAAAAATATTTTGACAACATTCCGTATTATAAAAAAGAAATCGCAAAATGTACGTATCGTCAGTTTACGACCGGATTTTTCTTTGGGCCGACGACGCATGACAGCCAGATCTATGACAATAATACGTATGTGAAAGGGTATGAGTATCTCGGTACGATCCACGAAAGTCTGGAAGACGGCAAAGGGGTCTTTGAACAGAAAAATAAATTCTGCGTCGGTGACGAAGTGGAGATTATGAAACCGAATGGCGAAAACATTGTGACAAAAGTGATTGCGATGCAGGATGAAAAGGGTGAAAAGGTAGACAGCTGCCCACATCCGGGACAGCGGATCACATTGCAGACCGAATGTGCATTGCAGGAATATGATATTATCCGAAAGGAAAAAGAGGTGAGCGGCGATGAGTGTGAAGGCGGAAGTGCTTGCCATTCTTGAGGCAAATAGAGAAGAACACATTTCCGGGGAAGAACTGGCAGCCAGATTACAGGTTTCGCGGACTTCCATCTGGAAGGCGATCAAGGCTCTCCGCGAGGAAGGCTACGAGATTGAGGCGGCAAATAACCGCGGATACTGCCTCCCACAGACGAATGACTTGTTAAATGAAGAGGGAATTTCCTTATATTTAAAGGAACGGGCGGCAGGCTATCCCTTGGAAGTATATAAAATACTGGATTCTACAAACACAGAATGCAAGCGTCGTGTGATTGACGGAGCGCCACATGGACTGACCATTCTTGCCGAAGAACAGACTGGTGGAAAAGGCAGGCTGGGGCGTAATTTTTACTCTCCTGCGAAAACCGGAATTTATATGAGTATCCTTGTGCATCCGTCGTTTCAGGGAAACGATGCCATGCTGCTTACGACGGCAGCGTCGGTTTCGGTCTGCCGTGGTATTAAAGAGGTGCTTCACAAGGAAACCCAGATCAAATGGGTCAATGACATTTATCTTGATGGCAGAAAGATCTGCGGGATCTTGACCGAAGCCATTTCCAATTTTGAGATGGGAAAGATTGATTCGGCGATTGTCGGAATCGGCATCAATTACCGCACCGAGGATTTTCCGGAAGAAATCCGGGAGCGTGCCGGCTCATTGGAAAAAAATGGAGAACATATTCCGAGAAATCAGCTGGTGGCGGCGATTTTGAATGCGTTCTGGGAAATTTATGATACGTTAGGTTCGCGGGAATTTATCAAAGAATACCGGGAGAGATCGATGGTGATCGGGCAGCAGGTGCGGCTTCAGGAAAATGGAGAATGGAAAGAAGCGACGGCACTGGATATCGATGATAACGGCGGCTTGATCGTGCAGATGGAAGAGAACGACGGGACGACGAGTAAGAGAGTGCTTCAAACCGGAGAAATTACATTACGATTAAAAACGGGACTGCTATAAAAGCAGTCCCATTTCTATTCCCGCGAAGCAACGAGCCAAGCGCGGACTTGTCCGCGTTTGGCGACTGCCGCGAGGGTCAAACACCCCGTTGTTTGCAACGGGGTGTTTGACTTAGAAAGGGATTAAAAAATTATGAAGAAACTTCTATATCATAAGGGAATTACCCCATGATAACAGTGACATCAACAGCCTTTTTGGCTGCATCGTAAGGGATAACTGTCGTGTTTGGATAGGAAACACCATCGACGATCAGTTCCTTTACTCCTTTTTCTACATTGTTTGGATTTTCTACTTTTATCTGGTAGGTAACATCGCGGAATTTACGTGTAATATTAAATCCACCAAAGTCTGCCGGTACACAAGGGTTGATTGAAAGACCGTTTAAGGCAGGCTGTACACCGAGAATGTATTGGGATACATTCATAAATGTCCAGGCAGCCGTTCCGGTCAGCCAGCTGTTCTTAGCTTCACCAAAGAATTTGGCATCTTTTCCGGCAATCATCTGGGAATATACATAAGGTTCCGTACGATGGATCTCGCTGATATCCTCTAAGTAGGCAGGACATGTCTTCTGGTAGATCTCAAAAGCACGGGTGCCTCGGCCAATCTGTGTCTCTGCGGCAGAGATCCAAGGATTGTTGTGACAGAAAATACCGGCATTTTCTTTGTATCCCGGCGGATAAGAAGAAATCTCACCAAGATTCAGATAATATTTGGTATAAGCTGGCTGCAAAAGGACGATCCCGTATTTGGTATCCAGTTTTTCTTTTACGGAATCCAGCGCTTTTTCTGCCATGCCGTTTTCCACACCGACACCGGCAAGAACACAGAATCCCTGTGGCTCGATATAGATCTGGCCTTCTTCGCATTCTTTCGAACCAACCTTTTTGCCTGCGGCATCGTAAGCACGGATGAACCAGTCGCCATCCCAGCCGTCTTTCTCGATCGCAGCGGTCATATCGGCAATTTCTTTCTTTGCGCGGTCAGCTTCGTCGTTTTTGCCAAGAGCCTCGCAGAGGTCAGCATATTCTTTTCCGTATTTGACGAACATACCGGCGATAAATACCGATTCTGCCACCGGACCATCGCTTGGACCAAAAGTTTGGAATGATTCGCCGGGTTCTTTCGAGAAGCAGTTTAAGTTCAGACAGTCATTCCAGTCGGCACGTCCGATCAATGGAAGATTGTGCGGGCCTTTGTGGTTTACAATATAATCAAACGAACGGGTCAAATGTTCGAATAATGTCGTAGCAACCGACATATCATTGTCGTAAGGAACCATTTCATCCAAAATACTGTAGTCGCCGGTCTCACGGATATAAGCGGAAGTTCCGGCAATCAGCCACAATGGGTCATCGTTGAAACCGCTTCCGATATCACTGTTTCCTTTTTTGGTCAACGGCTGATACTGGTGGTAAGCACTTCCGTCCTGGAACTGTGTCGAGGCGATATCGATAATACGTTCTCTTGCACGGTCCGGAATCAGATGTACAAACCCGAGAAGATCCTGACAGGAATCACGGAATCCCATACCACGTCCGATACCGGATTCATAATAAGAAGCGGAACGGGACATGTTAAATGTAACCATACATTGATACTGGTTCCAGATATTAACCATGCGGTTCAGTTTCTCGTCCTGAGACTGTACGGTGTATTTGGAAAGGAGATCTTCCCATGTTTCATTCAGATGTTTCAATGCATCTGCTACCTGGGCATCCGTCTGATATTTGCTGAGCAGTGCTTTCGCAGGTGCTTTGTTGATTACATTTGGAGCTTCAAATTTTTCTTCCACCGGATTCTCACAATATCCGAGAACGAAGATCAGAGATCTGCTTTCGCCCGGAGCCAGTGTGATATTGATCTGATGGGAACCAATCGGATACCATCCGCTTGCAATTGAATTTGTCGCTTTTCCGTCTTCTACGACTTTCGGATTGGTAACGCCGCGGTAAGCACCGAGGAAATCGTCGCGGCTTGTATCAAAGCCATCAATGTCTGCGTTGACCGAATAAACGGCGTAATGATTCCGGCGCTCGCGGTATTCTGTTTTATGATAGATCGTCGAACCGATTACTTCTACTTCTCCGATATTTAAGTTACGCTGGAAGTTTGTCATATCATCCATCGCATTCCAGAGACAGAACTCCAGATAGGAGAACAGGGTAAACGTTTTCGTTTCTTTGCTGTCATTAGTCAAAACCAGCTGATTGATCTCACATGGATCGGAAACGGGAACAAAAGCAAGAAGAGATGCTTTCAAGCCGTTTTTCGCGGATGTGATCTTTGTGTATCCCATACCGTGACGGCATTCATACGAATCCAAGTCAGTCTTTACCGGCTGCCATCCCGGATTCCACACACAATCCCCTTCTTTAATATAGAAATATCGTCCGCCTTCATCATTTGGAATGTTGTTGTAACGATATCTTGTCAGACGGAGAAGTTTTGCATCTTTATAGAAGCTGTAGCCGCCACATGTGTTGGATATCAAAGAGAAAAAGTCTTTGCTTCCCAGATAGTTGATCCACGGAAGTGGAGTTCTGGGTGTTGTAATAACATATTCCTTGTTTTGATCATCAAAAAAACCAAATTTCATATGGAACCTCCTTCATTTTTGTAAAATCTTTATGAAAAATTCTACGAAAACGATTTCGCGATAAGTACATTATATCGGATATTTGAAAGAATTGCAAGAACTGTTTTGTAACTTTTGAACAAAAAAATAAAAAAATGTATTGACTATTTGTGAAATGTGTGATAATCTTAAGCTACGAAAACGATTAAGGAAGATGTGAGGGATGGCAATGGTATCGATGAAAGATATCTCGTCCAAATGTCACGTTTCTATAGCAACAGTTAGTAAGGCATTAAATAATCGAGGCGACATTAGTGATGAGACCAAGGAAAGGATTTGCCGGGTGGCAAAAGAACTTGGATATTTGCCTAACTCCTCCGCAAGAGCGTTGAAGACGAATCGTACTTATAATATCGGAGTGCTTTTCGTAGACAAAGCAAATTGTGGCTTGACACATTCCTATTTCTCCCACGTGCTGGACAGTTTCCGGCGGGGGGCAGAAGAGGAAGGGTATGACATTACATTTATAAGTCAACATGCCGGTAAAAACAATTTATCGTATTACGAACATAGCAAGTACCGAGGCGTTGACGGAGTGGTGATTGCCTGTGTGGATTTTGAGGATGAGGCGATTTTGGAACTGGTAAACAGTGAAATACCTGTTGTGACGATTGACTATTCATTTCATAATAAAAGCAGTATCTTATCTGATAATGTAACAGGAATGGAAGAAATCGTTCAGTATGTTGTCGGTATGGGGCATCGGGACATCGCTTACATACATGGTGCAGATTCCGGTGTAACAGAACATCGACTTCGCAGTTTCTATCGGACGATGAAAGATTTACATGTTCCGGTAAGAGACGAATGGGTGCGCGAAGGTGTCTATCATGATCCTGAGAGTGCAGCCAGAATAACAAATGAATTATTAACGCTAAGTAATAGACCGACGTGTATCATTTATCCAGATGATTTCGCTTGTGTTGGTGGACTTAATGAAATCGAGAGCCAGGGATTATCCGTACCGGATGACATTTCGGTAGTCGGATATGACGGGCAGAGAATCTCGCAGGTGATCGAACCAAGATTAACCACCTACAAGCAGAATACAGAGGACCTTGGGAGGTTAGCGGCACGAAAGTTAGTGGAAGCCATTGAAGAACCCAAAACTTCATTGACCGAACGGCTGGTCGTGCAGGGCGAGTTGATACAAGGAAGATCTGTGAAGAGGCTTTAGTAATTATACAGAAACCATTCACAAACAAAAATTAAGGATTAGGAGGAATGATTTTTATGAGGAAAAAATGGTTAGCTTTAGCTCTTTCATTAACAATGGTAGCAGGATGTCTTACAGGATGTGGTGGATCGGATTCTACAACATCAAACACAAACAGCGGAAGCAGCAGTAATGATTCTGCAAAAGTTGAAACGCTTGCTGATGGCGGTGGAAAAGTATTGAACATTTATGTTTGGAATAATGAATTCAGTTCACGTTTCGAAAAATACTATCCGAACTATGATAAGAGTACAAAATCAATCGGAGATGTAAAAGTAAACTTCATTCAGAATGCAAATGAAGGAAACAACTATCAGGACAAACTGGATGCAGCATTGAAAGCTCAGGATTCTGCAAGCGCAGATGACAAAGTAGATATGTTCCTTTGTGAGATGGACTATGTTAACAAGTACACAAATACAGACAAAGCTTTAGATGTAAAAGCACTTGGTTTGACAGATGAGGACATGTCACAGATGTATGACTACACAAAACAGGCTGCGACAGGAGTTGATGGAGTTCTCCGTGGAGTATCATGGCAGGGTTGCCCGGGTGGATTCGTTTACAGACGTTCTTATGCAAAACAGATCTTCGGAACAGACGATCCGGCAAAGATTCAGGAGCAGTTGAGCGACTGGGATAAATTCGATGCAGCAGCAGCTACTGTAAAAGAAAAATCCAAAGGCAAGATCACAATGCTTTCCGGTTTTGATGATGCACTTCGTGTATTTTCTAACAACGTAAGCCAGAAATTTGTAAGCGATGACAAGACTCTTCAGTTGGATTCCAGCATCGAAAACTGGATTGACAAGACAAAAGAGTACACAGATAACGGATACAACAAGAAAACATCCTTGTGGGCAAAAGACTGGACCGCAGGAATGGGTAAAGATGGTAACGTATTTGGTTACTTCATGCCAGCTTGGGGCATTAACTTCTCCATGGCAGAAGGTTCCGGAGCTAAGAAAAACGACGATGGAACATTTGAAGCAGGCGGAAGCTATGGCGACTGGGCAGTATGTACAGGACCACAGTCCTTCAACTGGGGCGGTTCCTTCATCTGTGGTGCTGCAGGCACAGACAACGCAGCACTTGTAAAAGACATCATGCAGAAACTTTGCTGCAATCAGGACATCATGTACAACATCAGCAAAGATACTCAGGACTTTGTTAACAACAAAGCAGCAAATGAGCAGTTGAAAGAAAAAGGCGTAACATCTGATTTCCTTGGTGGACAGTCACTCGTAGAGACACTTTCCGCAGCAGCTGACAAGATTGACTGCAGCAACGTATCTCCTTACGATCAGGGTTGCATCGAGAACTTGATGACAGCTATGAAAGACTACTACAATGGCAAATGCTCAAAAGACGAAGCAATTGCAAACTGGAAGAAACTTGTTACAAAACAGTACCCGGCTTTGAAAGCAGAGTAATAGTAAAGTAACTGATAAAATGATGAGTGGGGCAGGAAAGTGCCTGCCCCACTTTTTCTTTACAAAAAAGCAGGTGGAAAGGGGGATTTTAAGATGAAATACCAACGCCCTCATAAATTGAAATACGGAAAATGGGGTCTCATTTTCATATTGCCATTCTTTATCGCTTATGGCATCTTCAATTTATATCCGTTGATTATGACGTTTTATAACAGCTTTTTCTCAAAGTATGAGGATTTGTTTGATACCGTAGTACAATTTGTAGGATTTGATAATTATGTAAAAGTGTTTACAGAAGGACAGATTCTGAAGTATTTCGGTAATACATTTTTACTGTGGTTACTCGGATTTATCCCACAGATTTTGATTTCCTTATTATTTGCTTCCTGGTTTACGGATTTGAGACTTAAATTAAAGGGAACAGGAGCAGTAAAAGTTATTTTGTATCTGCCAAATATGTTGATGGCATCATCTGTAGCCGTATTGTTTGCAACGTTGTTTGCAGTAACCGGTCCGGTAAACCAGTTATTTGGCACAGCATTTAATTTCCTGGAAGATGAGTGGAGTATCCGCCTTCTGATCGCATTTATTAACTTTATTATGTGGACAGGAAATACGACAATTCTTTTGATGGCAGGTATCATGGGAATTGACCCGGCACTGTATGAAGCATCTTCCATTGATGGAGCCAGTGCAGGACAACAATTTAAGAAAATTACGCTTCCAATGTTGAAGCCGATTATGTTATATGTAATGGTAACTTCCATGATCGGTGGTTTGCAGATGTTCGATATTCCTAACCTTTTGGTGAAAAATGGTGGACCAAACGAGATTGCAAAGACCGTTGTTATGGACATCAGTAACGGAATCAGCGGTTCCGCAGACGTCGGATTTGCTGCAACAGAGTCCGTTGTATTGTTCTTTGTAGCAGGTATCATCGGAATCTTCTTATTTAAACTGATGGAAAGTGATGATGACAAAGAAGCGAGAGCAAATAAAAAAGCACAGAAAAAAGCATTGAAAAATGCGAAGAAGGGAGCGTGACGATATGGCATCAGTTCATGATGATATTGCCAGAGGTGCAGAATTGACAGCACAGGAAAAGCGCGGACATCGTATCTTGATTTTCCGTCGTATCGTTGCTTACGTTGTGCTGATCTTAGTTTGTGTTATAGCACTTTTCCCGTTTGTTACTCTTTTGATCAACTTGACAAAAGACCATGCGACATTGACAAGTACATTTAACCTGATTCCTGGTTCCAACTTTATGACGAACTTGAAAAATGCGTTAAATGATCCGAATAAACCGGTTATTCAGGCGATGGGAAACAGCTTTATCGTCGCAGTTATTACCTGTGTGGGAAGTGTATATATCGCAGCCCTCACAGCATATGGGTTATATGCGTATGATTTCCGCTTGAAAAAAGCAGCGTTTATCGCAATCATGTTTGTCCTGATGGTACCTACCCAGGTATCTGCACTTGGATATGTAGACCTTGTAAAATCCGTAGGATTGTACAATCATCTTCTTCCGTTGATCTTCCCTACTCTCGCGGCACCGGGTGTATTCTTCTTTATCAAGCAGTATATGGAGAGTTCCCTGCCGATGGAGATCGTAGAAGCCGGTCGAATCGATGGTGGACACGAATTTTACATCTTTAACTTTGTGGCTATGCCGATCTTGAAACCGGCAATGGCAGTACAGTTGATCTTCCAGTTTGTAGCATCTTGGAACAACTACTTCCTTCCACAGCTGTTGATGGATACCAACAGCAAAAATGCAACACTTCCACTTGTTATCGCCGGCCTCAACGCTGAGGCAAATGGTAACTTTGACTTAGGTAAAGTATATATGGTACTTGGTGTCGCAATCATTCCGTTGATCATCGTATACCTCTGCTTATCAAAGTTCATCATCCGTGGTGTAGCACTTGGATCTGTAAAAGGTTAAACAGCGAATTCTTTTGTAAAAATAAATAACTATGTTGTGAATGGAGCCGCTCTGTAGTCGTTAAGCAGAGTGGCTCTTTTCACGTTTTCTTTTTTATGGCATAAGATAAATAACAGGAGAGTTTTGCAAAGTGAGAGGCGAAAAGATATGAAACGTTTATTGTATGGTCTTGGAGCAGCAGCCCTTTTGGGGCTCATCGCATGGCAGTGGGCGGAAAATAGTTCTACAAAAGTAGAAAACGTAGCGGTGACGGGGCCGCAGCCGGCAGAGAAAGTTGCTTACGTGACATTTGACGACGGACCCAGCGAGATTACACCGGATATCCTCGATACGTTGAAAAAATATGATGCGAAAGCGACTTTTTTTCTGATCGGTGAAGAAATCACAAAAGAGAGGGAGGAGATTGTAAAGCGTGAGATCAAAGAAGGCCATAGTGTCGGAGTACATACGTATTGTCATAAAAAAGACGAAATGTATTGTAATAAGGAATACTTCTGGAATGATTTTGAAAAATGCAAGACAAGGATCGAGGAGGTAATCGGAAAGCCGGTTTCTCTGCATCGTTTTCCGTGGGGGAGTAACAACGGTTATGTGTGTCCGCTCGTGGATGATCTGATGAAAGAATTGCAAAAAAAGAAGATTACGAGTTTTGACTGGAATGTATCGGGTGAGGATTCGATTGCTGTGGGAGTTCCGATGGCAAGCATCTACCAAAATGTAAAAAAAGATCTGGATAAATATGATAATCCTATTATCCTGCTCCATGATTCCAACACGATGAAAAATACAGCGGCTGTATTACCGGAAATCCTTGAAATGATCAAGGAAAAAGGGTATCGGTTTGATACGTTAGCCAGCCGCGAAGGGTACGTATTTCCAAAAAGCTGGCGATAAGAATTCAATAACAAAATGATTAAAAAGATTAAATAAATATAAAATTGAGAAATTTTCTTTACAAGCGAAAAATTTTTTTGTATACTGTTACAGCAATTTAGAAAAATAAAGGAGGCACACACATGAAAGACATGACAAAGGGATCCCCGATCCGCTTGATCTTAGGCTTTGCGATTCCGCTTTTTTTCGGAATGTTGTTTCAGCAGTTTTACAATTTGGTTGATATGATCATCGTTGGACGATTTTTAGGCGCATCGGCTCTCGCGGCAGTGGGTGCCACCGGTTCGATAAATTTTATGATCATCGGTTTCTGCATGGGAGTGTGCAATGGTTTTGCCATCCCGGTTGCCCAGAAATTCGGAGCAAAAGATGAAAAACAGCTGCGGTATTATGTGGCAAACAGCGTCTGGCTGTCGATCATTTTTGCTGTTGTAATGACGGTCGCTGTCAGTCTGCTCTGCCGCAATATTTTGGTGTGGATGGATACCCCGGCCGATATTTTTGACGCATCTTACGCCTATATTATTGTTATTTTCATCGGAATCCCGGTTACTTACCTTTATAACCTGCTTTCCGGTATTATGCGTTCTCTCGGCGACAGCAAGAGTCCGCTTATCTTTTTGGTGATCTCGTCCGTGTTAAATATCGCGTTTGACGTTATCGCCATCGCCGGGCTGCACCTTGGGGTTGCCGGTGCTGCGGGCGCGACCGTGCTGGCGCAGGCAATCTCCGGCGTATGCTGTCTGGTCTATCTGATCAAGAAGTTTCCGATCCTCCGCGTGCATGGCGAGGAATGGAGATGGCGCGGGCGCTTTGTGGCGAGACTTTGCAGCATGGGAATCCCGATGGGACTCCAGTATTCAATCACCGCGATCGGAAGCGTGATCTTGCAGACAGCGGTCAATGGTCTGGGTTCGGTCGTTGTCGCATCCATGACTGCCGGTGGAAAGCTGAGCATGTTTTTTTGCTGCCCATTTGATGCCTTTGGCTCGACGATGGCAACGTATGCCGGACAAAATCTCGGCGCCGGAAAACTGGACCGTGTTACTAAAGGAATGGTGCAGTGCAGTTTTGTGGCAGCCGGTTACAGCGTCGTCGCCGCCATTGTCATGATCTTATTTGGAAAGAACTTTGCCCTGCTTTTTGTGGATTCTACAGAAGTAGAAATAATAAGAAATGTGGCAAAACTTTTGATCATCAATAGTTTGTTCTTCATCCCGCTGGCACTTGTCAATATTATTCGTTTTGCCATCCAAGGACTTGGTTTTGGAAAACTTGCCATCTTCGCCGGCGTGGCAGAGATGGTCGGACGAAGCATCGTTGGTTTCGGATTTGTAGCACGCTTTGGTTTTGTGGCAGCCTGCCTCGCCAGTCCGATTGCCTGGATTCTTGCGGATATTTTCCTGATTCCGGCTTATGCTTACTGCATCCGGAAATTAAGACCGATAATTCAGGAAAAAAAGGAATAAAAGGGTTGTCGTATGGCGGTTATTTTTGTATAATAGTTTCATGATATCCGGGGCAAAATGGAATTGTGCCAGCATGCCGGCATTTTGCCCCTGGAACCCGCAAAAGTGAAAAGTTTCAGAATGGAGAAGAGAGATTATGAAATTATTAGAAGAACGTATTCGTAAAGACGGTATTGTGAAAGAGGGCAATGTTTTAAAGGTTGACAGTTTTTTGAATCATCAGATGGACACAGATCTGTTTAATGAGATGGGAAAAGAATTTAAACGGCTGTTTGCGGACAAGCCGATCAATAAGATCCTAACGATCGAGGCATCGGGGATCGGCATTGCGTGCATCGTGGCACAGCATTTTCATGTGCCTGTCGTATTTGCCAAAAAATCACAAAGTATCAACATTGACGGAGACGTTTATTCTACAAAGATAGAATCGTTTACCCATAAGAAAGTTTACGATGTTATCGTTTCCAAAAAATATATCGGAAAGGACGATCATATCCTTTTGATCGACGATTTCCTTGCCAATGGCTGTGCCCTGGAAGGGTTGATCGACCTGGTGCAGAGTGCCGGAGCGACGGTTGAAGGAATCGGTATCGCGGTGGAAAAAGGGTTCCAGGAGGGCGGTAAGAGAATTCGTGAAAAAGGGGTTCAGCTGGAATCTCTCGCAATCGTAGACGCGATGGACAGTAAAACCGGTGAGATCACGTTTCGATAAAAATTTTGGAGGAGAATACAATGAATAACGATAAGAGCATGGAAAATATTTACAAACTGGATGGAAAAGTGCCGGTTGGTAAAGCCATTCCGTTTGGTTTGCAGCATATATTGGCGATGTTTGTGGCGAACATTGCTCCTATTCTGATCGTTGCAGGTGCGTGTGGTCTGTCGGCGGCACAGACGACCAATCTTGTCCAATGTGCGATGATGATCGCGGGCATCGGCAGTTTGATCCAGCTTTTTCCGCTTTGGAAGATTGGATCCGGTCTCCCGATCGTAATGGGAATCAGTTTTACATTTGTCAGTATCTTTTGTGTAATCGGACCCGAATACGGTTACGGAAGTGTCGTTGGTGCGGTACTGGTCGGTGGTCTTGTCGAGGGTACACTGGGACTCTTTGCCAAATACTGGAGAAAGATTGTATCTCCGATCGTGGCGGCAAGTGTCGTTACAGCAATCGGTTTTTCCCTTCTTTCTGTTGGTGCGGCTTCGTTTGGCGGCGGTTCCGGGTCACCGGATTTTGGTTCCTGGAAAAATCTTTTGCTGGGCTTTATCACATTGCTTGCCTGTCTGCTTTTCCAGATTTTTGCCAAATCCTATTTTAAACAATTATCGGTGTTATTTGGTCTTGTTGTTGGCTATATTGTGGCTGCCTGCATGGGTGTCGTCAATTTTTCCGCATTGAAAGAGTGCGGAATTATTGCGATCCCTCGTTTTATGCCATTTACCCCGGAATTTCATGTTGGACCGATCGTGACGGTCATCCTGATTTTCCTTGTCTCTGCGACGGAGACAATCGGAGATACGTCCGCCCTCGCCGCTTCGGCATTGAACCGCGAAGTGACCGATAAAGAGATCACCGGTTCGATCGCCTGTGACGGATACATCAGTTCTCTTTCGGCGTTGTTTGGCTGTCTTCCGATCACATCGTTCAGCCAAAATGTCGGATTGATCGCAATGACAAAAGTTATCAACCGTTTTACAATCGCAACCGGAGCGGGAATTATGATCCTTGCCGGATTATTCCCAATCTTTGGCGCATTGCTCAACACGCTTCCGGAAGCTGTCCTTGGCGGCTGTACGATCATTATGTTTGGAAATATTGTGCTCAGCGGTCTTCAGATGATCAGTAAATGCGGCTTCAGCCAGCGCAACATCACGATCGCCGCCCTTTCACTCAGCGTAGGAATCGGTTTTACACAGGTGCCGGAAATCTTCTCCATCTTCCCGGATGTCGTGCAGAATGTCTTTGCGGACAATTGCGTGGCGACGGTATTTTTGATCGCAATCATTGCGAATCTGGTGCTGCCGAAGGAGAAGGAGCAGGGATGATTTTTGGTTGAGGGGTAGTTACATTTATATAAAAAACAGCTTGGAATAGCAATTTTTGAGGTGACCCCTCAAAGTTAGACTTTTTACGAGACGACTTCGGTCGTCTCGT
>ERZ779762.1060-NODE-1060-length-16473-cov-3.307224_pt1 | contig 16473 bp, 13 predicted proteins | sample MGYA00511887_ERZ779762 | MGnify/ENA primary metagenome ERZ779762 (study PRJEB29588, sample SAMEA2163052) | human gut metagenome | biome: human gut; feature: human-associated habitat; material: faeces | place: Denmark | collected 2008/2010 ...
AAATAAGAAATTTAGACGCAAGATTGTTCTAGAAATCAACTTGTCGGCACACTAGGAATGGGATTAAAATCAGACTGCGTTCATGAGCAAGTAGCGAATCGGATTGCGAATGTCCGCTTTACTAACAAAAGTTTTAACGATGTTTAACATTGGTAATACATAAAATTTAACATAAGCTTCTATAATTATTTACAAGAACAAAGAGAAATGTGGATGTTAGTTAAGGAGGCTTTTGTTATGAAAAAGGCATTGGCAAAAATACAGAAAACAGAGATCAATACTTATATAGATGAGTTTGTAAAAGCAAGACAGAAATACTTCACCGATGGCCAGGAGTGGCTTGAAGCAAAGGTTACAGATGAGAAAATATACGTCCAGATTGACCGGAAGCAGCTGGAAGAAGAGCTGGATGATATGATAAAAATAAGCCTGCAGTTTGGCAAGGTACTTCCGCTGGAAATGAAGATTCAGGTGCGCAAGGTTACCGGCGGAGCAGAAATCAGCTACATGGACAATGGTGCCGGAAGCTGGAGATGCGGCCGGATCTATGCACCGGAGAAAGCCGGAAGCGCTGCTTCCCCGGAAAAAAGATGGGGCGTACAGATTGCATAATGGGATAGACTTAAAATAAACAAACGGATATGTTTTTATTGCATTTTCCCCTGTATTCTTTTACAATCATAAGTAGAATAAAAAAGGAAAACGGAGCTGGAAAATGGATTTAAAAAACAGAACACTTTCAAATTTTGCAGAACTTGTGGAAACAGGTGAGTGTAAAAATTTCAAAGGAAGATTAAAGGTTGGTGTGGACCTTGGAACTGCCAATACAGTTCTGGCTGTTGTAGATACTTCAAACCGCCCGATAGCCGGAATTTCTGCACCCTCCCATGCCATTCAGGACGGAGTGATCGTAAACTATTATGAATGTGTACAGCTGGTAACCAGGCTGAAGGAGACACTGGAGGAGCGGCTTGGCACAGAGCTTACTTATGCAGCTGCCGCAATTCCTCCCGGTGTATCAGAGGGGAGTGTTAAGAGCATAGGCTATGTGCTGGAGGGTGCCGGCTTTGAGGTGACTAATATTGTAGATGAACCAACTGCCGCAGCGGCTGTACTTAAGATTCGTGACGGAGCGGTTGTGGACGTTGGCGGCGGTACAACAGGAATCAGCATTCTGAAGGATGGGAAAGTCATTTATACAGATGATGAGGCCACTGGTGGAACCCACATGACAATGACGGTTGCGGGACATTATCGTATTCCCTATGAAGAAGCGGAGCTGCTAAAAAGACAGCCAGATAAGCAGGATGAAATTTTTCCTGTAATTAAAGCTACGGTGGAGAAGATGGCTCTGATCACAGAAAAATTCCTCAAAGGATATGAGGTTCCGGCTATTTACGTTGTAGGCGGCTCTTCCATGTTCCGGGAATTTACATCCGTATTTGAGAAGCATCTGAAGCTTCCCGTTTATCAGCCAGTGCATCCACTTCTTGTTACGCCTCTTGGAATTGCCTATTGCTGTGAGCTGCCTAAGCTATTTCCGAAAAAAGACAACAAAATATAAAGGAGCAGCAGGCTCTTGTAAAAAAGGATTGGTCAGTCAAAAAACTGATCAATCCTTTTCTTGTCATTTCCAAAAACTCTAACTCTATGACTATTAAATATTCAACAGATCGCTGAATACCTTAAGGGCACCATCTGTATTATGCGCAAGGACACGCTTAGCGAGAACCTTACCAAGCTGAACACCCTCCTGGTCAAAGCTGTTCAGGTTCCATACAAAGCCCTGGAACATGATCTTATTCTCAAAGTGAGCAAGAAGAGCACCAAGGGAGGCAGGTGTAAGCTCATCACCGATGATAATGCTGGATGGACGTTTGCCCTTGAAGTTCTTATTCAGGTTCTCATCTTCTTTGCCGCAGGCAAATGCAATGATCTGAGCAGCAACATTGGCGCAAAGCTTCTGCTGGCTGGTGCTGTTCTCAATGTCAACATCTACTCCAAGCTGGCTCTTCTTAAAGCCGATGAACTGAAGCGGAATGATATCAGAGCCCTGATGGAGCAGCTGATAGAAGGAATGCTGTCCGTTGGTTCCTGGCTCACCGAAGATAACCGGACCGGTTACATAGCTTACCGGCTCACTGAAGCGGTTTACGGTTTTACCATTGGATTCCATATCACACTGCTGAAGATGTGCAGGGAAACGGCTTAATGCCTGTGAATATGGAAGAACAGCTGTGGAAGGATATCCCTGAACATTTCTCTCGTAGATGCCGATCAGAGCGTCCAGCATATCCGGGTTTTTCATAAGGTCACGGTTAGTTGCAAGCTGATCCTCAGCAGCAGCACCGTCCAGAAGCTGTGCAAATACCTCCGGTCCGAATGCAAGGGAAAGGATTGCACCGCCTACGGCTGAAACAGAAGAGTAACGTCCGCCGATATAATCATCCATAAAGATTGCGGTAAGGTAATCCTCGCTCTTTGCAAGAGGAGAGGTCTCGCTTGTAACTGCAAGCATATGCTTGGAAGGATTCAGACCTGCCTTAGTCAGGGCATCCTTAACAAATGCTTCGTTAGTCAGAGTCTCAAGAGTTGTACCGGATTTGGATACAACGATAAATAAGGAATGTGCAAGGTCAACAGAAGCAAGAACAGCAGCTGCATCATCAGGATCTACGTTGCTGATGAATCTGGCTTCCATCTTGAATGTGTTGTTTGCCTTAGCCCAGTTCTCAAGTGCAATGTAAAGAGCACGAGGACCAAGGTCACTTCCGCCGATACCGATCTGAACAACAGTGGTGAACTTCTCCCCAGCCTCGTTTGTGATCTCCCCGGCATGAACCTTGTTTGCAAAATCAGCAGCCTTCTTCTGCTGTGCAACGTAGAATTCACGCTTGTCTACACCATCTACAACAACCGGATTGCCCAGCTGTCTGCGTGCCAGGTGATGAAGGACCATACGGTTCTCACCTGTATTGATCACAGCTCCGTTATATAATTCCTCAAATTTGTCAATCAGCTGTGCCTCGTCAGCAAGCTGTGCAAGAGCGGATAAAACAGTCTCGTCTACTTCCTTGGCTGCATAGTTGTAATTCAGCCCAGCTGCCATTGGTGTACTATAATCAGCTACACGCTTGCCACCCTCTTCACCGGACAGAGCAGCTGCAATGTCCACATGATTCTTAAGACTGCAAAGCTTGTCAAAAGAAGCCAGTGTGTCAAGATTTTTCCATGTTGCCATAATATAATTCCTCCTTTAAATGGTTGAGACAAAGTTGTCCCGTCAGAGTCTCATGGCGAAACCCATATCGGTTTTATTATACTGAAAAAAAACAGGAATTTCAATCCATGGTTTAAGATTCGTGAAAAAATAACATTGTTCCGGGAAAATTGATGAGAAATATGAAAAAAAGAACATTAAAATGTGTTTGAAAAGGCTTTCTGCAAGATGTACAGGCAAATAAAAGCTCTCCCGGGAAACAATCATTTTCCGGGAGAGTGCTGCAGTTCAAAAAAGAAAGGGGAAGCTTACTCCTGTGTAATTCCGGTTACTTCATATCCTGCATCTGTGATTACCTGGCGAAGCTTAGCTTCATCTACTTTTTCCGGTGCTGTGAAGGTTGTGGTTCCTGCCTCATGGGAGGAAACAACATTCTGTACGCCAAATGCAGCCTCAACGGCTTTGTTTACGTGTGCCTCGCAATGTCCGCACATCATTCCTGTTACATTAACTGTTACCTTGATCATAGTAGTGTTCTCCTTTTTGCTTGTATTATTAATAGTGTTGCTTACAGTAGGATTATTAATATTGCTGCTTGCATTATGAACCTTAAACAGATTCAGTCTCAGGGCATTGGTTACCACGCAGAAGCTGGAAAGGCTCATGGCAGCGGCACCGAACATAGGGTTCAGGGTCCATCCGAAGATGGGAATCCATACGCCGGCTGCCAGCGGAATGCCGATTACGTTGTAGAAGAATGCCCAGAAAAGATTTTCATGGATATTCCGAAGGGTGGCACGGCTAAGACGTATGGCTGCGGGTACGTCGGAAAGCTGGCTCTTCATAAGAACCACATCCGCTGCATCAATAGCCACATCGGTACCTGCACCGATGGCAATACCAATGTCAGCACGGGTAAGTGCCGGGGCGTCATTGATTCCGTCTCCAACCATGGCAACCTTGCCTTTTTCCTTCAGGGAGCGGATCACGCTTTCTTTTCCATCAGGAAGAACCCCTGCGATTACCTGATCAACCCCTGCCTGTGCACCGATCGCCCTGGCAGTGCGCTCATTGTCTCCGGTAAGCATAACCACACGAATGCCCATGCTCTGAAGCTCTTTTACAGCCTGTGGGCTGTCTGGCTTGATTACGTCTGCTACAGCAATAATTCCAAGAAGCTGGTTATTGCGGGCAAAAAGCAGGGGAGTTTTGCCTGCCTCAGCAAGCTTTTCTGCCTGAGACATAAGAGCGTTGGAGACTGGAACCAGTGTGCTGATGTATTTCATACTTCCGCCGATCAGCTTATCAGAACCAAGTGCAGCAGAAAGCCCGTTTCCGGTAAGGGCCTGGAAATCTGTAACCTCCGGGGCAGTAAGGCCAAGTGCAAAGGCTTCTTCAAGAATGGCCTTTGCAAGAGGATGTTCGCTTTTTTTCTCAAGAGCATAGGCAAGAGTGAGAAGCTCCTTCCTGGTGATGCCTTCTGCAGGGAGAATATCCGTCACCTCAGGCTGTCCGCTTGTGATGGTTCCTGTCTTGTCAAGGGCAACGATCTGGATCTTTCCAGTCTCCTCAAGAGAAACAGCTGTTTTGAAAAGAATGCCGTTTTTGGCACCCATTCCGTTACCTACCATAATGGCAACCGGGGTGGCAAGGCCAAGGGCACAGGGGCAGCTGATCACAAGCACGGAAATTCCTCTTGCAAGAGCGTAGCCGAATTCATGTCCGGTAAGCAGCCAGATAATGGTGGTGATAATGGAAATGGTGATAACAGCAGGCACGAAAACACCGGAAACCCGGTCTGCGATCTTGGCAATAGGAGCCTTGGTGGCAGCTGCATCGCTGACCATTTTGATGATCTGGGAGAGGGTGGTATCTTCCCCTACGCGGGTTGCCTTACATTTGATGAAACCGGACTGGTTTACAGTGGCAGCAGAAATCCGGTCTCCTGCTGCTTTATCTACCGGGAGGCTTTCTCCTGTAAGGGCAGCCTCGTTTACTGCACTGGAGCCTTCCAGGACCACGCCGTCAACGGGAATGCTTTCGCCGGGACGTACAACAAACACATCGCCTTTTACCACCTGGTCAATGGGAACAGTGGCTTCCGCACCGTTTCGGATGACTGTGGCAGTTTTGGGAGCAAGCTTCATCAGACCCTTTAGGGCGTCGGTTGTCTTGCCCTTGGAGCGGGCTTCCAGCATTTTTCCTACTGTGATCAAAGTCAGGATCATGGCGGCAGATTCAAAGTAAAACTCCATCATGTAGTGCATTACAAGCTCAGAATTACCGTCTACCTGTGCACGGGTCATGGCAAACAGTGCATAGACGCTCCACACAAAGGATGCCATGGAGCCAAGGGCTACCAGGGTGTCCATATTAGGAGAGCGGTGCCACAGGCTCTTAAAGCCGCTGATGAAAAACTTCTGATTGATTACCATGATGATTCCGGCCAGAAGCAGCTGAACAAGTCCCATGGCTACGTGGTTGCCGTCAAACCATGCAGGCAGCGGCCAGCCCCACATCATGTGTCCCATGGAGAAGTACATCAGGACCAGAAGAAAGCCTACAGATGCGATAAGGCGCTTCTTCAGAATCGGGGTTTCGTGATCCTCCAGGGCCTTCTCTGCATCGGAAAGAGATTCTTTCTGACTGGATTGGCTCTTAGAAGAGCAGCCGTACCCGGCTTGCTCTACAGCTGAAATAATGGCTGCGGCTGCGGCGGTGCCTTCAACGCCCATGGAATTGGTAAGCAGGCTCACTGAGCAGGCGGTAACCCCCGGAACCTTGCTGACTGCTTTTTCTACACGGGCGCTGCAGGCTGCACAGCTCATGCCGGTGACATTGTATTGTTCCATAATAAAATTCCTCCTTATACGGGATGCGCCTTATCATGCAAGCATGAACGGCTTTTGAACTTGGGACCCTGATATCCGCATTTATTTCATAAGCTTCTGTAGTGTTGCAACAAGCTCATCAATGGTCTCGTCCTTACCCTCCCGAATATCTCTTGCCACGCAGGTTCGGATATGGTTGGCAAGAAGTTCTTTATTAAAAGCATTCACAGCGGCATTTACAGCGGCGGACTGGATCAGGATGTCATTGCAGTAGGCGTCGCTCTCCAGCATTCCTATAATGCCCCGGATCTGACCTTCAATACGCTTCAGGCGGTTGACCAGCTTCCTTCGCTCCGTTTCAGAACGTAAGGTGTGCTTGGTGCAGCAGGAACAGACCTTCTGTGCAGGTTCCTGGCTGGAAAGGGTTTCAGTATCGGCTGCAGTGTGGCTGCAGCAGGTTTCGGATTTATGATCAGCTGTCATAGGCAGGCTCCTTTCTTATTAAACAAATGATTGGCCGGAAACTGCGAACCGGCGTTTTAACTTTCAAATACCCGTTGGGGGTATCTTGCTTATGCACTTAATATATACCCCCTGAGGGTATTTGTCAAGGGCTTTTTTTGTTTCATTGTGGAGTTACAGCAGGTTAAAATATATCTGTCTGAAAGTCCATTGATATAGATTGTATATTCATAAAATATCCATAATACATTCATAAAAAATACATAAAATTATGGTATCTATTAGATATCCGAGTCGAATATGTATAATGATATAACGCAAAGGTCGCATTATGAACATGATGCATAAGAGAGAATCCGGTGAGAATCCGGAACGATGCCGTCACTGTGTAAGGGAGCTGCTTCAGAGCCCACTGGGTAACCGGGAAGGGGAAGCAGTGTTGAACGAAGTCAGGAGAACTGCCTTTGCGTGGAATTGTGGGTCTGCGGTACACAGAACCTTATTCTCATAGCAATATATAGGAATGATACCAGTGTCAAAAGATATTTTGATACTCATATCATTGTAATCCTGTTTGGAGGAAATGTGTTTATGAGGAAAGTGCAGCTGCAGAGTTTGCAGCTGCTTTTTTACAAAGCAGGAATCACAGAAGCTTCCTGCCGTAGAAAAAGCCCTGCCGGGCCGTGTCCTTATACATAATTCAATCCGGAAATACAGGAAAAAAGAGGAAAAAGAAATGAAAAGAAAATCTTTATTAGCACTGCTTCTTGCAGCATCCATGGCAGCAAGCATGACTGCAGCAACAGGAACTGTTGCATTTGCAGAGGAAGCAACAGAGGAGACAACTGACGAAGCAGCAGACGATGCAGAAGCAGCAGATGACACTGAGACAGCAGATGATGCAGAGGCATCTGACGCAGATCAGGAGGCAGCTGATAAAGTTGCAGCACTTATCGATGCAATCTATGTTCAGGAGAGAACAGACGACACAGATGCACAGTGCAAGGAAGCTAAGGAAGCATGGGATGCTCTGACAGACGCTCAGAAAGAGCTGGTAGAGGGAGAAGAAGCAAGCCCGGAATATTTCGGACGCGATACAGGAGATGCTTCCAAGGATGATCCTCGTAACCAGGATGAGATCGGTGAGAACGAGCTTCTTGTAGTAAGCTTTGGTACTTCCTTCAACGACAGCCGTGTTGAGGATATCAAGGGAATCGAGGATGCTCTTGCAGAAGCTTTCCCGGACTGGTCTGTAAGAAGAGCATTTACCGCTCAGATCATCATCAACCATGTACAGGCAAGAGATGATGAGCACATCGACAACATGCAGCAGGCACTTGACCGTGCAGTAGCAAACGGTGTTAAGAATCTGGTTGTTCAGCCTACACACCTTATGCACGGTGCAGAGTACGATGAGATGGTAGAAGCTATCGATGAGTACAAAGATAAATTTGAGTCTGTAGCAATCGCTGAGCCAATGCTTGGTGAGGTTGGATCAGACGCTACTGCTATCAACGAAGACAAGGCTGCTGTTGCACAGGCAGTTACAGATGCAGCTGTAAAGAGCGCAGGATATGACAGCATGGAAGCTGCTGCTGAGGATGGAACCGCATTCGTATTCATGGGACACGGAACCTCTCACACAGCAAATGTTACATACAACCAGATGCAGACACAGATGGAGAAGCTTGGATTTACAAACGCATTCATCGGTACTGTAGAGGGTGAGCCGGAAGATACCGCTTGCGATGTTGTAATCGACAAAGTAAAAGATGCAGGCTTCAAGAAGGTTGTTCTTCGTCCGCTTATGGTTGTTGCAGGTGACCATGCAAACAACGATATGGCCGGTGACGATGAGGATTCCTGGAAGAGCATGTTCGAGGCTTCCGGAGAGTTCGATGAGATCGATTGCCAGATCGAAGGACTTGGAAGAATTGATGCAGTTGAGCAGCTTTATGTAGAGCATACTCAGGAAGCAATTGATTCTATTGCAAAATAATCTGTTGATGTTTTATTTTCAATTCATCAAAAAGTAAGGAGAAAAGTTATTATGAAACGTTCATTAGTCATTTTATTATCAGCAGTAAGTATTTCCACTATGACAGCAGGAAGTGTTGCACCTGTATGGGCTGAAGCGGCACAGACAGAAGCTGCCAAAGCAGAGGACACCGCAGAAGCTGAGCTTGAAGACGGCGTATACGGTGTGGAGTTTGACACAGACAGCGGCATGTTCCATGTAAATGAGGCATGCAATGGAAGAGCAGTTCTTACAGTGAAGGATGGCAAAATGACCGTTCATATTACACTTGTCTCTAAGAATATCGTAAATCTTTTTCTTGGAACAGCTGAGGACGCACAGAAGGATGGAGCTGAACTGATCCAGCCTACTACAGATACTGTTACCTACAGTGACGGAATGTCAGAGGAGGTTTACGGCTTCAATGTTCCCGTTGAGAAGCTGGACGAAGAGTTTGACCTTGCCATCCTTGGCAAAAAGGGTAAATGGTATGATCATAAGGTCAGCGTAAAAGATGCAAAAGAGCAGACTGAGGAAGAGAAAAAAGCAGTAGTGATCGGTGAGGATGACAGCGAGACAGCAGATGCTGAAGCAAAAGAAGCAGAGGATTCCAAAAACTGATTTTCACAGCTAACAAGTAAACCCTTACAATATTTCTTATAAAAAGACAGGCCCCGGGCAATATCATTTCTATTAAATGACATTGATTCCGGGAAGCCTGTCTTTTTATATATCTGGTTTAATTTTCTTTTCCTTCTCCTGCAAAGTATTCCTTTGTCAGTCTTACAACTGTTCCGGAGAGCAGGAATAATGCGATCAGGTTGGGGATTGCCATAAGGCCGTTAAAGGTCTCAGCAATATTCCACATCAATCCAAGATTTGCAGTGGCACCAAGGATAGCAACCAGAGCATAGACAACCATAAATGGTTTGATCACTTTTTCGGAAAACAGGAACTCAATACAGCGTGCACCGTAAAGGCCCCATCCAAGTGCTGTGGAAAAAGCGAAGCAGCACATTGCAACTGCAGTGAAAATGGATACCCAGTTTCCGTATGTAGAAGTAAATCCAAGGATGGTCAGCTCAGCACCTGCGGCTTCTCCGTAAGTGATGGGAACGCTGCTGCACAGAATAACAAGTGCGGTCAGAGTACAGATGACGATGGTATCTGTAAATACTTCAAAAATTCCGAACATACCTTGCTTTACCGGCTTCTTGGTATCTGCACATGCATGTGCAATGGATCCGGTACCAAGACCGGCTTCATTGGAAAAGATACCACGGGAAACACCCTTTTTTATACTGAGGAACATGCTTCCGATAATACCGCCGGTTACAGCGGAGGGCTGGAAAGCTCCCTTAAAAATAGAAACAAATACGGACGGAATATTCTGGATGTTCAGAAGAATTACTCCAAGTCCAAGGAGAATGTAAAGCAGCGCCATAAACGGAACAAGCTTTTCTGTTACCTGGCCGATACGCTTGATTCCACCAAGAAGGATCATGGCAATCAGGATGGCGATCACAATTCCAATGATCAGATTAGATGTGGAAACTGCGCTTTCGCTAATAATGTTATAATTTAAAAGTGCGGAGTTAATAGCTGTGGTAATGGTATTTACCTGTGTGGCATTGCCTGTTCCGAATACGGTGAGAACACCGAAGGCCGCGAACAGATAAGCCAGCCAGTTCCATTTTTTGCCAAGACCGTTTTTGATGTAGTACATCGGTCCTCCTACCAGTTCTCCGTTTGCATTGATTTCACGGAAATGAACAGCAAGGGTAACCTCTGCGAATTTGGTACACATTCCGAAAAGTGCGGAGACCCACATCCAGAAAATAGCACCGGGTCCGCCGATGGCAATGGCACCTGCCACGCCGGCAATATTTCCGGTACCTACTGTGGCGGCAAGAGCCGTACACACAGCCTGGAAAGGAGTGATAGCGCCGTCGGAAGCGCTGCGCTTGCGGAAAATACGTCCAAGAGTAGTGCGGATCGCATAGGGGAACTTGCGGATCTGAAGAAAACCGGTGCGGATGCTAAGGTAAAGTCCGACGCCGAAAATACAGACCATTGCAGGAACTCCCCAGATAAAATTATTGACAGCTGTATTAATGGTTTCGATAATCTGCAGCATAAAATACCTCTCTTAAGTTTTTTATCGGATAAAGTTTGTTTTGATCTTATCCTCCGCCTGTGGAGTGGTAATTCCAGCCGCTTTCCCTGCTTCGATACATTTCAGAAGCCATGCCATATTGCTTCCCAGAGTGCGCATGATCTGTAATCCCTCTTCATCCTGCTGTACCTCTGCCGGAGTATTGCCGTGTACCATGTTCCAGTAGTTTGCAGATACAACCGGCATCTCGTGATAGCTGAAATATTTCTGAAGCACATCCAGGGTAGCAGTAGTTCCGGCTCTTCTTGCAGAAGCAACTGCTGCAGCCGGCTTGTGAAGCATGTCTTTGCCTGCCATGGAGCAAAGCTTATCCATGAACTCAATAATCTGTCCTGTGGGGGAAGCCCAGTATACCGGGGAACCTACAACCAGAGCATCTGCCTCCTTTAATTTCGCTGCCGCGGCTTTTACGTTATCTTTATCAGGATCTCCTGCCTGGAAAATCTCGGTATCAATTCCGTTCTGATTCAGAGTCTTTGCAACCTCACTAAGTGCAGTGAAGGTACAGCCTTCCTTACGCGGGCTGCCGTTTAAAAGTAAAACCTTCATGTTCTTTCATCCTTTCATCTCGCTAAAGCGTTAATATATTTCTTTATTATACGATAGGTGTGGTTTAATTTCAAGACACAGTATATTCACATTTACAGGATATAATAGAAAAATTAAATGATACCAGTGTCAAAAGGTCAAAAAGCCGTTCGTGCTTGCACGATAAGGCGTTTGAACTTGGGACACGCCAAATATGAGAAAGTAGCGATTTACGCAGTAAATCAGCGGATTTCGAATATTTGGAGGATTGCGGGAGCAGCGTAGCTGCGTAGCAATCCGGGGATCAAATGAGTGCCAAAAGACCTTTTGACACTCATACCATATAAACAGCAGAAAGGAATTTGCAAGTGCTTCAGATTAAAGACATACATAAAGAATACAGAACCGGAAATCTGGTGCAAAGAGCCCTGGACGGAGTGAGTCTTAGCCTTCGGGACAATGAATTTGTGGCAATTTTAGGTCCAAGCGGTTCCGGCAAGACCACTCTTTTGAATATTATCGGTGGCCTGGACCGTTACGACAGCGGAGACCTGATCATCAATGGAATTTCCACCAGGAAATATAAGGACAGGGATTGGGATTCCTACAGAAATCACACCATTGGCTTTGTTTTTCAAAGCTATAACCTGATTCCCCATCAGACTGTGCTGGCCAATGTGGAGCTTGCCCTGACCATTTCCGGTGTTTCCAAAAATGAGAGACGGCGCAGAGCCAAAGAAGCTCTTGAGAAAGTGGGGCTTGGCGCCCAGCTTCACAAGCGTCCCAGTCAGATGTCCGGCGGACAGATGCAGCGAGTAGCCATTGCCCGTGCCCTGGTCAATGACCCGGAGATTCTTCTCGCGGATGAACCAACAGGGGCCCTGGACTCTGATACCAGCGTTCAGGTTATGGAGCTTCTGAAAGAGGTTGCAAAGGAGCGCCTTGTGGTAATGGTAACCCACAATCCGGAGCTTGCCCAGCTTTACGCAACCAGAATCGTGACTGTGAAGGATGGAAAAATCCTGTCAGACACAGATCCCTTTGAGGTGGATACAAAGCAGATGGCAGCACCTGTTCACAAGAACATGGGAAAATCCTCCATGTCTTTTTTCACTGCATTGTCTCTTAGCTTTCAGAACCTGAAGACAAAAAAGGCAAGAACCCTTCTCACTTCCTTTGCCGGTTCTATCGGCATTATCGGAATTGCCCTGATTCTTTCCATATCTAATGGCGTAGACAAATACATCACAGACATGGAGGAGGAGACCCTTTCCGAGTATCCTCTGCAGATTCAGAGCACAGGGGTGGATCTGACTTCCATGATGATGGGCGCGGCGTCTGCCCAGAGTGAGAAAAAGGAAGGAGAGGTAGGGGTAGCGCAGATGGTCACTAATATGTTTTCCAAGATGAATTCCAATGATCTGGAATCTCTGAAAACGTTTCTGGACAGTGACGAAAGTCAGGTGGACCAGTATGCCAATTCTGTGGAATACAGCTATTTAGTTTCCCCGCAGATTTTCCGTCAGGAAAAAAACGGCATCCGCCAGGTAAATCCGGACAAATCCTTTTCCTCCATGGGTCTTGGCTCCGGTTCCTCTAACAGCATTATGTCTTCTACCATGAGTACAGATGTGTTCTACGAAATGCCTGAGAATGAAGAATTGTACAAAAATCAGTATGATGTGAAAGCCGGCAGATGGCCGGAAAATTACCAGGAATGTGTGCTGGTGCTTACCTCACATGGAGATATCAGCGATTTTCTCCAGTACACACTGGGCCTTCGGGACAGTAAAGAGCTGGATGATATGGTACAGAAATTTATGGCAGAGGAAGCAGTTGAGATGCCAGAGAATGGAGAAGCCTATTCCTATGATCAGATTCTCGGAACCAGCTTCAAGCTTGTAAACAGTACGGATTATTACGAATATGATTCAGAATACAAGGTCTGGAAGGACAAATCTGATAACAGTGCTTACGTGAAAAAACTGGTAGCAGATGGGGAGGATCTTACTATTGTAGGAATCGTACAGCCTGCAGAAGGTGCCACAGCATCTATGCTCACAGCAGGAATTGGCTATACGCCGGCACTTACCAGACATGTGATCCAAAAGGCAGCGTCCAGTAACATTGTGAAGCAGCAGCTGGAAAATGAAAAAATCAATGTTTTCACAGGGGAGGCGTTTGGGAAGGAAGACCAGGAGGAAAGCAAATTTAATATGGAATCTCTTTTTGGCATCAATGAGGATGCCCTGAAGGAGGCCTTTCAGATCGATGAAAGTGCTTTTAATATGGATCTTTCCAGCATGGCTCTCTCGGGAATGAGCATGGATATGCCGGATCTGTCCGAAAGCAGCATGCCTGATTTTTCCAGTTTGATCAGCTTTGGAGACTTGAATCTGGATCTATCCGATGCCATTGACCCGGAAGAGATTTTGAAGGAACTTCCAGCAGATCAGGTTCCGGATATGAGTGAGGCATTGAAGTCTGTGAAGTTTGATTTTACAGAGGAAAAAGCCACTGCGCTTCTGAAGGATGTTCTGGAAGGATACCAGGAGAGCATTCAGGATAAGCCGGAGGCGGATCTGTCAAAAATGCAGTCGGCCATTCAGCAGTTTCTTAGTTCCAGTGAAGTAAATGACAGGCTGTCTGCAGACATTGAGCAGCTGGTGAATGACAATATCAAGGTGGACGTTTCCACAGAAAAAATGATCGCCGCTGCAGTGAAGCTGATGAATCAGTACCAGGAATATGCCAGGGCCAATGGAATAGAAAAAGCAGATGCTGCCAGCATTCTGGGATTTCTTAGCCAGAGCGACATCCAGCAGCAGATCCGGCAGGAGGCCAATGAGCTGATTCAGGGAAGCGTGACGGTGACGATCACAGCAGACCAGATCAAAGAGCTTCTTATGAAAGATGTGATCCAGGCCTATCCGGAATATGCCAAAGCTAACCAGCTTCCGGACCCGGCCAATCTTGGAACCTATTTTGTGGAATATATGCAGTCTGAGGATGGACAGAACCGTCTGATGAAGGGGCTGACCTCCATGATCGACACCAGTGAGGCGGAGAAGCAGTTTTCCTCTGCAATGGAAACCTACATGACAAATATGATGACTGCTTTTTCCGATGCCATCACCAAAGCCATTGAGTCGAAATTCACGGATGTGATGAGCCAGGTGGAAACACAGCTCACACAGGGAATCCAGACTGCCATGGAGCAGATGATGGGCTCCATCAGCGACAGTATGCAGGGTGCGCTTCAGTCTGTGATGACAAGCGTGACCTCCAGCATTACCACAGCCATGAGCCAGGCAATGGGACAGATGGGAAGCAGTATGGAAAATGCCTTTGCCATTGATCCAGAGGCTTTTGCAAATGCCATCCAGATGAATATGAATGAGGATGACCTTTCCGAGCTGATGATGTCTTTGATGTCACATGAAAATGCTTCCTATGACGGAAATCTGAAAAAGCTTGGATACGCAGACCTGAATGTTCCAGGTGGAATCAATATTTATCCAAAAGATTTCGAGTGCAAATCCCAGATCGTGAACATCTTGGATCAGTATAATGCAGATATGGAGGCTGCAGGAGAGGATGAGAAGGTGATCACCTATACGGACCTTGTGGGAACCTTGATGTCCTCTGTGACGGATATTGTGAATATTATCAGCTACGTGCTGGTTGCTTTTGTGGCTATTTCCCTTGTGGTTTCCTCCATTATGATCGGTGTTATCACCTACATCAGTGTTCTGGAGCGGAAAAAAGAGATCGGTATTCTAAGAGCAATTGGTGCCTCCAAACACAATGTGTCTCAGGTGTTCAATGCGGAAACCTTTATTATCGGCTTTTGCGCAGGGGCAATGGGAATCGGAATCACCCTGCTGCTTCTTATTCCAGCCAACAGCCTAATCCGTTCCTTGGCGGACGGCGTGAACGTGAAGGCATCCCTTCCGCCTGTGGCAGCGCTGGTGCTTGTGGGATTAAGCGTGGTGCTTACTTTGCTGGGCGGTCTGATTCCGTCACGAAAAGCGGCGAAGAGCGATCCGGTGACAGCGCTTCGAACAGATTAAAAAACAGAGATGACAGTTTTTATAAAAAAGCGCAGAAATCAGAAAAAATTCTGGTTCCTGTGCTTTTTTTGCGCCCGAAATTCTGGGCAATCCTGTGTTTGGCCGGGGAAAGATTTTGCTGGCTTGAGAGTAAAAAGAAAGATTTGTGGATACTACTATAAAGAACAGGGAAAATGTATCTGCTCACGTTTGGATGATATTCCATAGAAAAATCAAATTCAGTCAAAATAATTCATAATTGTGCAAATGTGATAAATCAAACGGTCAAATCTTGTGAAAAAGATTGATTGACTTTGACCGTATCGGAAAGTATAATAAGCACAACAAATCAAAAACAAGCAAAAGTAAGCAGGAGGCAGAGATGATTTACACTGTGACTTTTAATCCGTCACTGGATTATATTGTGTCGGTAGAGGACTTCCGGCTTGGACTTACCAATCGTACCAGTTCGGAGATGCTTCTGCCGGGAGGCAAGGGAATTAACGTATCTACGGTTCTTATGAATCTGGGAATCGAGAGTACAGCCCTTGGATTTACAGCCGGATTTACCGGAGATGAGATTATCAGACGTCTTGAGGAGATGGGTGTGAGGAATGGTTTCATCCAGGTAGGGGAAGGCTTTTCCAGAATCAATCTGAAGCTGAAGAGTATAGACGGTACAGAAATCAATGGACAGGGACCGAAGATCGGAACTGATAAGGTGGATCTGCTGATGAAGCAGTTAGGAGAGCTTGGACAAGGCGATGTACTTTTCCTTTCCGGAAGTATTCCATCATCCATGCCGGATGACATGTACGAGAAGATCATGGCGAGACTGGACGTAAGAGGCGTGATGATCGTTGTGGATGCAACAAGAGATCTTCTTGTAAACGTTTTGAAATATCATCCGTTCCTTGTGAAACCCAACAACCATGAACTGGGTGAGATCTTTGGCAAAGAGCTCAATCGTGATGAAGAGATTACCCAGGCTGCCCGGAAATTGCAGCAGCGTGGTGCACGCAATGTTCTGGTAAGCATGGCGGGCGATGGTGCCCTGCTGCTGGATGAAACCGGTGCGGTGCACCGCTTGGCACCCCAAAAGGCAAAGTGGTAAACAGCGTTGGCGCTGGGGACAGCATGGTAGCCGGTTTTATTGCCGGTTACCTGCAAAGCGGGAGCTACTCTTA
>ERZ779762.1063-NODE-1063-length-16461-cov-5.043886_pt1 | contig 16461 bp, 9 predicted proteins | sample MGYA00511887_ERZ779762 | MGnify/ENA primary metagenome ERZ779762 (study PRJEB29588, sample SAMEA2163052) | human gut metagenome | biome: human gut; feature: human-associated habitat; material: faeces | place: Denmark | collected 2008/2010 ...
TTTTCCATCGCTTTTTCTTTTGTTTGGCCTCAGTTTGGTTGACAGCGAAATGGACAGGGGATATACTTATATCAAAAGATCTCTTGTTAAGGAGAATATGGAGAATACTATGAAACAGATCATTTTGACGGGCGACCGCCCGACCGGCCGCCTGCATGTGGGCCACTATGTCGGCTCCCTGAAAGAGCGTGTCCGTCTGCAAAATTCCGGCAAGTTCGACGAGATCTATATTATGATTGCCGATGCACAGGCGCTGACAGATAACGCAGATCATCCGGAAAAGGTGCGTAAAAATATTCTGCAGGTTGCCCTGGACTATCTGGCTTGTGGAATTGACCCGGAGAAATCCACCATCTTTATCCAGTCGATGGTGCCGGAGCTGACAGAGCTTACTTTTTACTATATGAACCTGGTTACGGTATCCCGTGTACAGCGAAATCCTACCGTAAAAGCAGAGATTCAGATGCGTAATTTTGAGGCAAGCATCCCTGTTGGATTCTTCTGCTATCCGATCAGCCAGGCTGCAGACATCACTGCATTCCGCGCTACTACTGTTCCGGTTGGCGAAGATCAGCTTCCAATGCTCGAGCAGTGCAAGGAGATCGTCCACAAATTTAATACTGTTTATGGTGAAACTCTGACAGAGCCTGAGATTATTCTGCCATCCAATAAAGCATGCTTACGTCTGCCAGGTATTGACGGAAAAGCAAAAATGAGCAAATCTCTCGGAAACTGCATCTACCTTTCAGATGAAGAAGCTGATGTTAAGAAGAAGGTTATGTCCATGTTCACAGACCCGAATCATCTTCGTGTGGAAGATCCGGGACGTGTGGAAGGAAATCCTGTATTTATTTATCTGGATGCATTCTGTAAACCGGAATATTTCGCAGAGTTCCTGCCTGAATATCAGAATCTGGATGAACTGAAAGCTCATTATACACGCGGCGGTCTGGGTGATGTCAAGGTTAAGAAATTCCTGAACAAAGTACTCCAGGCAGAGCTTTCTCCAATCCGCGAAAGACGTAAATACTGGGAACAGCATCTTGATGATGTATATGATATCCTCAAAGAGGGAAGCAAGGTTGCTGAAGCAAAAGCTGCACAGACACTTCATGATGTTCGTTCAGCAATGCAGATCAACTACTTTGATGATAACAGCTTAATCAAATAATTATATGCCGGTGGCTACAGCGACCGACAACAATGCGTAAATAAGAAATTCAAACGCAAGCTTGTTCAAAAATCAACTTATTGACACATCAAAACAGGTTCAGGCAAAAGCATTCTGCTCACGTCTGAACCTGTTCTGTTATTTCTTCACTGACTTGCTTTTCAATCTATTTTACAGATAAAATCTATCCGATATCTTTCATATCTGATACCATTTGATCTCATTTGCCTCCATATGTAACCGGAAACTGCTTCCATCACCTCTGTAAACTACTGTATCCTGTGGTTCGTAAGTGTTGTTGACTACACAGTATTTTCCATTTTTTACGTAAGCATGTACTTCTACATTGTAGTTGGTTGAATACCAGCAGTGAAGTTCTTCCTCTGCGGATGCTGACCAAAGGACTGCACGATAAAGCACGCGGCTGTTCTTGAAGCTGTATGGAAGTCCGCTGATATAAACGCCTCTTCCTTTACCGAAAGTCTTTACAGCCATCTGCACTTCCTGGTCTTTCTGGATTAAGATTTCTGTTTCCGGTAAGGCATAAATGTTCTTCTTACCTTCACCGAAATCAACCTCGCCTTCTGCATCTTTAAGGATGAAATGATCTCTGTGTTCTTCCCAGTTATATTTATCTGTATTCAGGTTAAATCCATGTTCTTCTTCTACTCCAAGTACATCATCTAACTGAATGAATCTGCCCTGCCACTGATGTGCTGCCGGTTCTCCTACACCGATAAATCCACCGCCATTATATACAAATTCTCTGACTGCTGTGATGATTGTTTCGTCGATCCAGTTCTCGCCGCCTGACTGTGCAGTGTCCGCATCTCCTACATTGATCACTACGTCAAACTTCTTCAGAAGATCTTTGTCTGCTTTGATATCATCAAAGCTGATAAATGATACATCAAACGGTGCGCCGCTTAATGCTTCGATAATTCCGAAATAAGAATAATTCTGCTTGTAATAGATGGCGTGATGTACCATATGGTTACCCCATGAGCGCATCTTTCCCCAACAATTCAGGACTGCTACCCGTTTTACGCAATAAGGAGTCGTTCCCTGAATGTTATCATATAAAGTGCGGAACTCTTCGCAGACTTCTTTGATATACTGTACAAAATCCGGGAATTCCAGGGCAAGTTTCAGATATCCGCCGTAGCCTATTCTCTGGATCGGGCTTCGAAGGATTGCTCTTCTTGCTGTTACCCAGTTCACTTTTGCCTCCTTTACAGGATTGCCGCCTTCATGGAACGTATCCGGGAAAAAGTATGGCAAAAATCTTCCTTCTGTATATTTTACATTCTTAATATCGCTGAACAGACGCAGGGTCGCACCATTTCCAACACTTCCAACTACAGCATCCAGTCCGATAGATGCAAATTCGTCCATAAACGGTTCCATACCAATCCAGTGATCTCCCATGAACATCATGGCCTCTTTTCCGTATTCATGTACGATATCTACCATCTCTTTGGCAAGCTTCGCAACTTCGCGTCTCTGAAATGCCTGGAAATCTTTGAATTCTTTTGAGGGAATCCGATAGGTATTGTTCATGTATCCCTGATCAATGATATATTCCGGTCTGAAAGGATAGCCCACTTCTTTCTCAAACTGCTCCAGAATATATGGGCTGACTGAAGCGGAATAACCAAACCAGTCTACATATTTCTCTCTTGCAAGTTCATCAAATATAAGAGTAAACTGATGGAAAAATGTAGTGAAGCGCACAACATCCACATACTCATGAGTATCCAGAAATCTGCGCAGACGTTCCAGAGAGTGTGCTCTTGTTTTCGGCTGACGCACATCAAATGTAATCTGCGGTTCTACGTCTTTCCAGTCATTTACTACTGCATTGTACATATGTACAGGATCCCACATAATATATGCCAGGAAACTTACAGTATATTCATGGAAGCGTTTCGCAGATAAGATCACTACATTTCCTGTCTCTTCTTCATATGACCACTGATCTGTCAGTACCGGCTCTCCTGTGGTACGATCCATTACTTCCCACCATCTGCGGATATCATCTCTTGTGTTGACTGCAAGCATATTCGGATAGAGGTGATCCATCAGATGAATCTCCAGTGTATCTGCAACCGCTGTGTGGAAAGATGTCATAATATACATCTGCTGGATTTCTTCCGGATGTGCTTTCGCCCACGCATTGTCCTTACGAGTTGTATAGTAGGTTGCATAAATTTTGGCACCTGTGTCTTTTAATTTCTGCGGAAATTCTGTTCCGTCACAGTCACGTATAGCATCAGCGCCCCACTCTTCTATCATTTCCAGTGTCTGTGGAACTACATCCAGGTCAGTTGGTATGGTTACACGACCTTTTCCCATTTTCTGTTACCTCCTTCATTTTGCTGACAAGCGGATAATTACTGTCCGTTCGCTTCTGTAATCACATTATTTTCAGTCTATCTGTTTATAAAATACTTTCTTTCAAAATTTTTTTCAATTCACTTTTTGCTTTGTTTTTTAGAAATCTTGCTCTTACAAAAAAATTATGGTATTATAGAAAATATGTTATCAGCTATCTGAAAAGCCTTCTATTTTTTACCTTAATAACTGATGTTGATTTTATTTTTATCATTTTTTATGCACTTATTCTAATTATCCTGAAGAATCTCAGTTATATCTTTTGCGATATAAAATACTATCATTCAGAATCCGCCAACAAAATTGCTACAAATATACTCATCTGCCGTAAACAGAAGAAAGGAGAATCTGCCATGAGCTCACAATCATTTCGTTTCAGCCCCGAACACCCAACAGCTCAGAATATTACGCTTTTAAATACCTCTTCTTCCCGCTACGAGGGTGACTGGCCCAGTATTCCTCACTCTCATGCCTTTACAGAATTGTTCTATGTACGTGACGGTCAGGGAGATTTTCTGATCGAGGATCAGATTTTCCCAATCTCAAAGGACGATTTGGTCATCATTAATCCACATATCAATCACACTGAAATCTCCAAAGGGAGTCCTCCTCTGAGTTATTTTACAGTAGGTGTGGACGGACTATGTTTTTCCTTTAACGGTCATAAAGAGTATCGCATTTTTAACTGTCGTGAAAAGAAAACAGATTTGTTATTTTACTTTAATTCTCTGTTTCAGGAGCTGGACAGACAGTCTGAAGGATATGAAACCATCTGCAGTCATATGCTGGATATTCTGATTCTGCAGCTTCGGCGCATTACGGATTCACCATTTGAACTGATCACCGCCCAGCATCCAAGTAAAGAGTGCGCTCATATTAAGCGTTATCTTGACTCCAATTACGGGGAAAATATTACTCTGGATCACCTCTCAGAACTCAGTCATCTTAATAAGTATTATCTGAGTCATGAATTTACAAAATATTATGGGATTTCTCCTATCAATTATCTGAACCGAAAACGCATCGAAGTGTGCAAGGAGCTTCTGGAAAATACTGATTACGGGATTTCAGATATTGCGCATCTCACAGGATTCTCCTCTCAGAGTTATCTCTCCCAGAGCTTTCGCAAATCCTGTGGCATGACTGCAGGAACTTACCGTAAACTTAAGAAAAAAAGAAAGGATCCTATTTAATATCATGCAATACACATTTCCAAACTACTATAAAGAATTTTCCTGCATTGCAGGAGCCTGTCCGGATACCTGCTGCGCAGGATGGCAGATCGTGATTGACGATCAGACACTGAAGAAGTACCAGCACTTTAAAGGTCCATTCCGCAATCGCCTGCACAATGATATTGACTGGAAAGAACATGTTTTCCGCCAGTATAACAGACGCTGTGCTTTTCTCAACGAAGAGAACCTGTGTGATATCTACACAGAAGCAGGACCGGAAATGTTCTGCAGAACCTGCAGAAATTATCCTAGACATATTGAAGAATTTGAAGGTCTGCGTGAGATTTCCCTGTCGCTCTCCTGTCCGGAGGCAGCAAGGATTTTACTTTCCCAAAAAGAAAAGGTACACTTTATCACAAAAGAAAAAAAGACAAAAGAAGAAGTCTATGATGACTTTGATTATTTCCTGTTCACTGCACTTATGGACACCCGTGATATGCTTATAGATATCATCCAGGACAGAGCTGTACCCATGCAGAAACGTCTGTGGAAACTTCTGGCTGCTGCACATGATTTCCAGTTATGTGTAAATAAAAATGAACTCTTTAAATGGGAAGAAATGCGAAAACGACATGAAGATTCCGGATACGGAGATAGATTTTGCAGCAAAATTTACTCTCGTATAAATACAGATAACATAGAAAACAGTTCTGCTGCATCTGCCTGCGCAAATACACCAGAACAATTATTTAAAAAAATGTGGAAAACTGTTGTCCCGGAAATGGAGGTTCTGCGCCCGGGATGGCAGGAATACTTAAAGAATTGTCTGACTCCACTGTATAATGGAAATACAGATCCGCAGTCTGACTCCGGAAATCTTTATTCCTGGCAGAAAAGTGAATTTGATTTCTCTTATCCGGACTGGCAGATTCAGGAGGAACAGCTTCTTGTTTACTGGATCTATACCTATTTCTGCGGTGCAGTTTATGATGATGAGATCTTCGCCAAGGTGAAAATGGCAGTTGTGTGCACCCTGTTCATCCATGAATTAAATGTGGGAACCTATCTGAAAAACAACCGGCAGTTTAAGCTGGATGACCAGATCCGTATCTGTTATCAGTTTTCAAGAGAACTGGAACACTCAGATCTTAACCTGAACAGATTTGAAGAATTAATGTCTGAAAAAGAGATTTTCTCCTTTGAAAATCTGCTGAAAATCTGCTGATGCAAATAAAAAATCCAGTTATTATGAGCACTAAATCAATCGGAAGGCCTCTGATGGTCTTCCGATTGATTTTAATAATTAATATTGTCCTCTCATTACTGTATTTTCAGCATATGCCAGAATTCTATCTGTTTTCATTTAGAGCATGTTTGAAAAATCATTTCAACAATCTGTACGCTCTAATCTACGGATCATAGATACCAGATGTCCGGCACAATTTCGGATTTCTTCTTCTGTAAGTTTACCTTCTTTATATGCCTGGCGAATATTCTTATCATCATCCGGATTTCCAGGCATGATAATGTCATTGCCTGCTGCCACACATTTCCATGGAACGCTTCCATCTTCCGGAACTGTTGTGTTCCAGTCTGACATAATTGCTCCGTCAAATCCCCATTCTTTTCTGGCAACTGTCATGCACAGATCTTTGCTGTTCGCCGCATGAATACCGTTGATAAGATTATAGGAAGTCATAATAGAAACAGGATTTCCTTCTTTTACTGCAATTTCAAATCCGCGGAGATAGATTTCTCTGAGCGCACGTTCGGATACGCAGGAGTCAACACCCATGCGGTTATCTTCCTGATTATTACATGCAAAATGCTTGATTGTTACGCCACATCCTGACTTGCTCTGAACACCCCGGATCACTGCTGCTGCCAGCATCCCTGACAGATATGGATCTTCTGAATAATATTCATAATTTCTTCCACATAATGGGTTTCTGTGAATATTCATACCCGGTGCAAGCCACAGATTTACATGAAATTCTTCCATTTCTTCTGCGATTGCTTTTCCAAACTCTGTCATGAGATCTGTATCCCAGGTCTGTGCCAGTGCTGTTCCTACCGGAAAAGCAGTACAGTACTGATAATAAGTGTCTGCATTCTCATGATGCACACCAGGTTCCAGAATTCCATTTTCCAGTGAACCAAGAACTCCCATTTCATAGATGCTGTCTGTCTCTTTATCTACTTCATACCACTGTCTGAGGCGGATACCTGCCGGACCGTCCGCCATAACAAGAGACGGGATTCCATCCTCTTCCAAAGTACCGCAGGTTTCACCTGCTGATCCCGGTACTCGAATCCCTGCTGCACCAAGAGTACTGATATTCTCTGAAATCTTTCCATAAAGCAGAGGAATCAGCTCTTCTGTAGTTCTGTCTTCCAGAACAGAAACAAATCTTTTTTCTTCCTCTGTCAGATTTTCCTGATTTTTTCCGGCATTTTCCGATTTTGCCGGTATCATCGCAGGTTTAAAATAATATTCCGGAACCTGCGCTGTTATCAGTTTTTCCTGTCTCTGCACAGATTTTTCTTTCAATTCTTTTGTCAGATAAATCTGTTCCAGTTCTTCCTGAAGCGGACAGATTTTATCCATCTGTTCCAGTACTGTATCATCTGAAACTACCAGAACTGCTTCCAGTTTCAGTTTGTCTGAACTGTTTCCGACCAGAATGCCATATTTGCCTTTTTCCACTATCCATGTATGTGTTTCCTCATTGAAAGAAGCCAGTTGTTTCTGTGGAATCTCAACAGTAAGTGTTTGTGTTTCTCCCGGCTTCAGAAGTCTGGTTTTTGCAAAACCTGCCAGTCTCTTATACTCTTTTTCCAGTTCTGTCTGCGGAAGCGTAACATAAATCTGTACCACTTCTTTACCAGCATATTCATTTCCTGTATTTGTAACCTGAACCTCTGCTCTGATCTTACTTTCTTCCATATTTATGCTACAACACTTCATCTCAAACATAGTATAAGAAAGACCAAACCCAAACGGAAACATCACCTTTTTGTCAAAGCTGTCAAAATATCTGTAACCTACATAAATACCTTCTTTGTATTTTTCCTTTTCCAGATTGCCATTCAGATACCCATACTCTTCTGAAGCCGGATAATCCTCGTATCGCCTTGCCCAGGTTGTTGTCAGTTTACCGCCCGGCACTTCTTTTCCCAGAAGTACATCAGCCAGGGCATCTCCCCCTTCCTGACCAAGCTGAGAAATATTTAAGATTCCTTTTATATTGTCTGTCTGTTCCAGAATATCTGTCAGCTCCACAGGACCACCTGCATTAAGAATAAGGATCACAGGTTTGTTCATTTCTGCAAGATAACGTAAATCTTCCTCTTCTCTCTCGCTTAAATAGTAATCTCCCTTTACTTTGCGGCGGTCTTTTCCTTCTCCTGAAATACGACTGATCACATAAATCACCACATCTGCTTCACAGATATCTTCCTCTGCCACCTTACGTCCCAGCGGCATTGCAAAAGGATTCTCTGCATAGGCATCAAAAGGATTATCTACTTTCTTAGCTTCTTCCAGAACTTTTTCTTTCCACGCCTCTCTCGCCTGCTCATAGCGATTGTGATAATCGCTGATCCAGTCTTCGCTTACAATTTTTACTCCTGCTTCTTTCAGTCCCTGATAAATAGAAATATTCTTTCTGTTGTTAACATCTCCAGAACCAATTCCACCCTTTACGGTTTTCTCTGCTCCATACCCAAGAAGTGCAGCAGCTGTATCTTTCTTTAATGGAAGGATTCCTTCATTTTTCAGCAGAACAATGCCTTCTGACGCCGCTTTTCTGGCAAGCTTTCCATGCATCAGTTCTCTCTCTGACGGCTGTTCTTCTCTAGTTCCACTGTAAATCCATTTCTTCATATAATTATACTCCTGTTTTTAATATTATAATTCTCATGAAAAGAACCTCCATAGCATTCTCTCTATGGGGGTTCTTAATTCTCATTATTCTTTTACACCACCAAGTGTTACACCTGCAATAATGTATTTGGATAAAAGCAGATATACAATAATGATTGGCACGATCGCAACAGTGATCATCATGTAAATTTTACCCATATCAAAGTTCATATAATCAGCACCACGCAGAGTTGCAATCAGGATCGGCACTGTCATTTTGCTCTTTGACTGAATGATCAGGGCAGGAACGAAGTAATTGTTCCAGGATCCTACGAAAGTAAAGATTGCCTGTACTGCTACTGCCGGTTTCATGATCGGAAGTACAATACTGTTAAAGGTTCTGAATTCTCCGGAGCCATCAATTCTTGCCGCTTCCACAAGGGATAAAGGAAGGGAAGACTGAAGGTAACTGTACATAAAGTAAAAGACTGCCGGAGATGCAATGGATGGAATGATCAGCGGAAGTAAAGAGTCATACATTCCCATCTTTGTGATCAGTCGTAAAAATCCCATTGCTGTTACCTGTGTAGGCATAACAAGAATTGCCATAATAAAGGTAAAAGCTGCTTTCTTCATTTTAAAATCATAAGCATATAGACCATAAGCTGTCAAAGAAGAAAAATATGTACAAAGTGCAGCACTGCAGGAAGATACAACAACACTGTTAAGAATACCGCGGAACATCGGGAAACTTCCGTCATTTGCCACATTCTTCAGATTCTCAAGAAAATATTTTCCGGGAAGTGCTGAAAATCCTTTCTGCAGATCCGCATGGGAACGTGTTGCATTTACAATCAGAATGTAAAAGAAAAACAGACACAGGAAGGATAAAAAGATCAGCACAAGATGAACAAAAATACTGCGCACACGACCTGATGTATTTGATTTCATAGTTTATCTCCTCCTTCTTTCTTCTTTTGCTTTTTTCTTTGCAGCTTTCTTGGAACCATCCGGGTCTGTGTCATTTGTCATCTTATATACGATCATACATAAAATACCGCTGACAATAAACAGATATACGGACAGTGCACCTGCCATACCATAGTTCTTGCTCTTTAAGTGGCTGTTCAGGAACATGATCAGAGTCATAGATGTACGGTCTGGATTTCCCTGTCCATTTGTAAGAATCTGAGGAACATCGAACATCTGAAGACCACCGATGATAGATGTGATCAGTGTATAAGCAAGGATCGGACGGATCAGCGGCAGTGTGATATAGAAAAATCTCTTGATACTGTTACAGCCATCCAGTTCAGATGCTTCAAAAATATCCATACTGATACCCATAACAGCAGCCATCAGCATAATTGTTGTATTACCAAACCACATCAGGAAGTTCATAAATCCGACCAGAGATCTGGTTCCGATTACAGAACCCAGGAAATCTATCGGTTTTTTAACCCATCCCAGAGACATCAGAATAGAGTTAATCGGTCCGTTGGTAGAGAACATGGTAAAGAACAATAATGCAAATGCAGAAGCCATGATCAGGTTAGGAAGATAAATAACAACCTTGAAAAACTGCTGTCCATGGATCTTCAGACGCGCATCTGTAAACCAGCATGCCAGAACCAGTGCGATCACGATCTGCGGTACAAATCCGATTACCCACAGAATCAGCGTATTAGTACTGTATTTGAGCATATCTGACTTCAACAGACTCAGATAGTTTGCAATTCCAATAAAATTCGGTCCGATTTCTTTAATTCCTGAACGATAATATTCATAGAAACTATAACGTACAGTATCTACCAGCGGAATCAAAGAAAAAATTAAAAAAGTTATAAAAAATGGAAGGATAAAGATGTATCCCCATTTTGCATAGCTGATGCTTTTCTTTTTTTTCATAGTTCAGCATTCCTTCCTTTACATATTAGTGCCAGACACACATCTCTTTCATGCGTGTCTGGCAAATACAAATGCATCTGTACAGGTTATTTACACCTGAAACTTTTTAACTGTCAATTCAAAAGCGTTTATTATTCAGCCCAGTTAACTTCCTGGATTTCCGGATAACGTTCTTTGATTGCTGTTTCAAAGTTTGATTTTGCTTTGTCATAGTCTACCTGACCCTGGAAGTAATCGCTGAAAGCGTTCTGGATCAGTTCTACGCAGCCCTGGTCATAAGCAGAAAGTGGTGCGATCTTGATGTTCTCTGCAACCGGTGAGAAATATGTAAATGGATTCTGTCCGCCAAGGAAGTCAGATGCGAAAGTATCATCTTTTGCAACTTCCTGCATACCACTCTTTGTATTTGTAAAGTCAGAATAATCTTTGGAAATCTTTAATAAATTGTCCTTATTTCCTGTCAGTGCAAGAATGATATCTTTTGCATGTTCCGGATTATCTGTTCCTGTTGCTGCATGGATGTAAGAACCGCCCCAATTGTATTCCTGTGGTGGATTTGTAACAGCCCATTCTCCGTCTTCTCCATCCCAGTTTGGTTTCAATGTAAAGTCAATTCCCCATGCCGGGAAGAGGAATGCAAATACTTTGGATTCAGATCCCATAGCTTTGTTCCAGTCATCATTCCACTGACCTTTTACAGTTTTGTTCAGGTATCCTGCATCCAGCCATTCTTTGGAATCTTTGATCCAGTTCATTACCTGCTGGTCTACGTTAACAGTTGTTGCACCGTCTTCTACCCATGGCTGGGAAATGCTGTTTCCATACAGTCTGAATGTATCAGCATAAGAAGCAAATGTGTAATATCCTTTTGCTTTCAGTTCTTCAGCTGTAGCTTTTGCTGTATCCCAGTCTTTCATTTTCTTGCCTACTTCTTCAGGATCGTCGGTTCCGAACACATCTTTGGCAATATCACGACGATATACAAGAAGTCCAGGGCAGCACTGCCATGTAGATCCTCTCTGTACTCCATCTGCATCAGATGCAGTTGTTTTTGTAAAGTCATACTGATCTGCAAGATCTTTGTCAGGATCAATTCCAAGATCTGTCAGAGGCATTGCCACATCCGCTGCTGCATCTGTATATTTGTATACATAATCTGTTTCTGATAAGAAGATATCTACCTTATCATCTGCTGATGCATCAGCCTGATTCATAAGAGCTTCATCAAGTTTCTGCTGATAAACACCATCCTGATTTGGATTTATGATCCAGTGAATTTCTGTTCCATCCTTTAATGTTGTTACTGTTCCGTCTTTGGATGTTTCTTTTACTTCAGGATATACTGCTTCCAGACGCTGACGGAATTCATCATTCCAGGAATAAATATTGATTACTTTTCCTTCTTCATCTGCATGTACGATTGTAGCGGTTCCGCCCATTGTACCTGCAATTACGGATGCTGTAAGTAAAACAGCTAATGCTTTCTTTTTCATTAAAAAAGCCCTCCTTTTTCTTTTTTTCTCTTTGTGAGTTTCTTGCCTCACCTGATGTATCAGATTATAGCTTAAGCTGCTTTTCGGGTATATTATAATTTCCACCAAAATGTCAGATTCATGACCTCATTGTGTTCTTTTTATATACAGACAGATTTTGTCATTTAATAAGGAAATCTTTCCTAAAATCATAATCTTTCTGTTTTTTATTAGTATTTTTGTATAAAAAGTACCATTTTTCTATAGATCAGCCAGATGAATATTCGCAATCTGATTCATTACCTGCTCATATATTTTTCTGAAATTGTGTTATTTTATGTCATGATTCTGATACTTACTTCATGTTTCTTATTTCCGAAAGATCTCATTTCCGATATAATTTCCATACAATATTTATGGAAGGAGAAAAATGTTGAAACATATTAAGTTTATTGATAATCATGGAAGCTTTTGTGTGAACAGACCGGAAAATACCAGTTATCTTTATTTTCCTCTTGCATCAGAAGCAGGTCTGAAAAGTTCCGTCACACCAGTGCTTGGAGGTGACAGCAAAATTGATCAGGATACCTTCCTGCTGGAACCGGTCAGTTCCGAAAATCTTCATAACAATCGTTCTTCCAGAAATTTCTGGATCGTAAAAGAAGGACACATTCCTTATTCAGTAACAGGTTCCTCTGCTCAGCAAGAAGCCGACCGTTTTACTGACAGGCAGGAAGACAGTGAACTAACCGCCGGATTCATGTGGCAGACTTTGAAAAGGACTTCCAGAGAACTTGGGCTCATCTCCACAGTTACTTCTTTTATCCCCAAAAGTGATAATGTGGAGATTATGTATGTGACGGTTGAAAACCAGACAGATACTGTACAGAAATTTACTGCATATGGTGCAATTCCTGTTTACGGAAGAAGTGCGGATAACATTCGTGATCATCGAAATGTCACTTCCATGCTCCATCGTATCGAGACAACAGAACATGGAATCAACGTCTGCCCCACCATGTCATTTGACGAGCGTGGACATCAGCCAAATCATAAAATCTATTATGTAAATGGCTGTTCCGGAAAGGGAGAAAATCCGATTTCCTATTATCCGACTGTAGAAGATTTTATCGGAGAAGGTGGTACCTATACACATCCACGCACAGTATATGAAGGATATAAAGGAGTTCCCGCACACAGTCTGGCAGCAGGAAAGGAAGCAATGGGTGCTTTCTGTTTCTCATCTTTCACACTGGCTCCCGGTGAAAAAACAGACTTTATTTTATTATCAGGTATTGCCGACAGTAAAGAAGAAATTGAAAATATTTTTGAAAAATACAATACTTCCGATAAAGTAAAAAATGCACTGGAAGAAACCAGAATTTACTGGAAAAAACAGGTAAACGTTGACTTCCACACACAGGATCCTGACTTTGACAGTTATATGAAATGGGTAAGTTTCCAGCCATTCCTGCGCCGTTTATTTGGCTGTTCTTTCCTTCCTCATCATGATTACGGACGTGGTGGACGCGGATGGCGTGATCTGTGGCAGGATTGTCTTTCTCTTCTGCTGATGAATCCTCAGAATGTAGGTGCCATGATTGAAAAGAATTATGGCGGCGTACGTATTGATGGTACAAATGCTACTATTATCGGAGACGGTGACGGCAATTTTATCGCTGACAGAAACGGAATCGCACGTGTATGGATGGATCATGCACTCTGGCCGCTAATCACGACCAGTCTTTATATTAATCAGACCGGAGATATAGAGATCCTTAAGAAACAGGTTCCTTATTTTAAAGATGCACAAACCATGCGCGGCACAGAAATTGATACTCTCTGGAATGACGCATATGGAAATAAACAGCGCACCGAAGACGGTCAGGTATATACCGGAAGTGTTCTGGAGCACATTCTGATCCAGCAGCTTGCCGCTTTTTATGATGTAGGTGTTCATAATATTTACCGTCTCCGCGGAGCTGACTGGAACGATGCCCTGGATATGGCAGCAGAAAATGGTGAAAGTGTTGCCTTTACCTGTGCTTATGCGGGCAATCTCCATACTCTTGCTTCCATATTACGCCTTATGGAATCTGCAGGCGAAACCAGTATCCCGCTGTCAGAGGAAATTGAAATCCTGCTGAACGACCAGACAGATATGTTTGACAGTGTATCTGAAAAGAAAAAGATTCTTACTGAATATGCCAAAAGCTGCAGGCATAACCTGAGCGGCAGAAAGAAAAACTTCTCTCTCTCCACACTTGCTGCCAACCTGATCCAGAAATCCAACTGGCTGACAGATCATATCCGTTCACAGGAATGGATTGATGGCAAAGACAGCGAAGAAGGATGGTATAACAGCTATTACGATAATCATGGAGAGGCAGTGGAAGGTTTCCACCATGAACAGGTGCGTATGATGCTCACGGGCCAGGTTTTCTCTATTATGGGAAATGTTGCCACTGATGCGCAGATCAGGAAAATCGTAAAAAGCGCAGATCATTATCTTTACAGAAAAGAAATTGGCGGTTACCGCCTGAACACAGATTTTCAGGAACTGAAGTTTGATATGGGACGTATGTTCGGTTTCGCTTATGGCGAAAAAGAAAACGGTGCTGTTTTCTCTCATATGGCAGTTATGTATGCAAATGCCTTATATCAGAGAGGCTTTGCAAAAGAAGGCTGGAAAGCATTGCGTTCTCTGTCTGATACAGCTCTCGACTTTGATACCAGCCATATCTACCCGGGAATTCCTGAATATTTCCGTTCAGACGGACGTGGCATGTATCATTATCTGACAGGTGCTGCAAGCTGGTATCTTTTTACCATGATCACAGAGGTCTTTGGTGTCCGTGGAGTTTTCGGAAACCTTCTGGTTCATCCAAAACTTCTGGCAGAACAGTTCGATGAAGCAGGAACTGCTTCTGTCTCTGTTACTTTTGCAGGAAAACAGTTCCATGTTACCTACCGAAACACAGACAGAAAAGATTATGGTTCTTATCATATCGCCGCTGCGGACTGCGACAAAACAGCAATAGAAATCGTAGAAGATTCCCATATTATGATCTCCAGAGAATTTATTAACAACCTCTCTTCTGATCTTCATGAAATTACAGTGACACTTGCCTGAAAACAATAGCTGCTCAGCCTCCATAAAAGCAGTCGACAGGCGCAGTTATAAATATTGTTCTAACAGAAAGGATTTACTATATGAAATACGGATATTTTGACAATGAAAACCGAGAATACGTGATTACTAATCCGGCAACACCTGCACCATGGGTAAACTATCTGGGTTCCCCGGAGTACGGTGCAATCATTTCCAATAATGCAGGGGGCTACAGTTTTGCAAAATCCGGTGCAAACGGACGTATCCTGCGCTATGTTTTTAATAACTTTGACCAGCCGGGACGTTACATTTACATTCGCGATGACAGATCATCAGACTTCTGGTCTGCATCCTGGCAGCCTGTAGGCAAAGATCTGGCTCAGTATAAGAGCGAATGCCGTCACGGAATCGGTTATACAAAAATTTCTGCCGACTACAGCGATATTCACTCAGAAGCCCTTTACTATGTTCCTCTTGGAAAAAGTTATGAAGTATGGGCATTATCTGTGACCAATCATTCTGATCACGAAAGGAACCTGACTCTCAGCGGATATGCAGAGTTTACCAACCACAGCAATTACGAACAGGATCAGGTTAATTTACAGTACTCTCTTTTTATTTCTCGTACACTGTTCGAAGGAAACAGAATTACTCAGCAGATTCATGGAAATCTTGATGCAATTCCTGAAAATGAGAATGTAGATGAGAAAAATGTGACAGAACGTTTCTTTGGACTTGCAGGTGCTGAGGTTTCTTCTTACTGTGGGGACAAAAATGAATTTCTCGGAAGTTACCATGGATATGGAAACCCTGAAGGTATTGTCTGTGGTGATCTTGGTGATAAGACAAGCTATAATGAAAACTCCTGTGGTGCTCTCTCCTGCAAAATAACTCTTAAAGCAGGTGAAACCAGAACAATTGCTTTTCTTCTTGGAATGAAACCGTCATCTGAAGCTGCTGAAGTAATCAGATGTTACGAAAATCCGGCTCCAACTGTAGCAGAAGAACTGGAAGCATTAAAAGCTGACTGGAACAGTAAGCTTGATAATCTTAAAGTCAGCACTCCAAGTCCGGAATTTGATACTATGATTAATATCTGGAACGCATACAACTGTTTTATGACTTTCATCTGGTCCCGTGCAGCTTCCTTCATTTACTGTGGACTCAGAAATGGATACGGATACAGAGATACTGTACAGGATATTCAGGGAATCATCCATCTGGCACCGGAAATGGCACTGGAAAAGATTCGTTTCATGCTGTCTGCGCAGGTAAATAACGGTGGCGGACTCCCTCTTGTCAAGTTTACTCACACACCTGGAAAAGAAGATACTCCGGATGATGCTTCTTATGTACAGGAAACC
>ERZ779762.1089-NODE-1089-length-16146-cov-2.455410_pt1 | contig 16146 bp, 15 predicted proteins | sample MGYA00511887_ERZ779762 | MGnify/ENA primary metagenome ERZ779762 (study PRJEB29588, sample SAMEA2163052) | human gut metagenome | biome: human gut; feature: human-associated habitat; material: faeces | place: Denmark | collected 2008/2010 ...
TGACAAAGAAAATAGCATCTATGTATTTAATTGGGAATGATATTGTGATCATTCCCAATATTTTAGAACTGCATTATCTGGAAAATAAAGGAGCCGCATGGGGACTTTTTCAAAATAGTACCTGGATTCTGGGTTGTTTTTCTCTGTTGATCTTAGGTGTTATTTTTTATGCCTATATTAAATTATCTTATGAGAAACGTTTTTTATTTTTACGGGTTATTTTCTGTATGTTAGCAGCGGGCGCATTGGGAAATTGTATTGATCGGTTCTGGCATCACTATGTAGTAGATTTTATCTATGTTTCTGCCATCAATTTCCCGGTTTTTAACGTGGCAGACTGCTATGTTACCATTGCTGCAGTATTGCTTTTATATGCGCTGATATTCCGGTATAAAGATGATTTTGAAAAAGAGGACAAATAGCATGAAACAGCAATTGCAGTATGAAGTAGCGGCAGGAGAGGATTCCATGCGTCTGGATCAGTATATTGCAGGTAGATGTATGGATCTGTCGCGGTCGTATATACAGAAATTGATAAAAGAAAATAGAGTTACGATAAATGATAACGTACAGTCCAAAAGTAAAACGGCAGTCCAGGAAGGAGATATCGTCATGGTTTCTCTTCCGGATCCCAAAGAATTAGAAATCAAACCACAGGACATTCCATTGGATATCCTGTATGAAGACAACGATGTTCTGGTTGTCAATAAACCAAAAGGAATGGTGGTTCATCCGGCTCCGGGACATTATGAGGATACGCTGGTCAATGCAGTTCTTTATCACTGTAGGGACAATTTGTCCGGTATCAACGGAGTGCTGCGCCCGGGAATTGTTCACCGCATCGATAAGGATACCACAGGGGCTTTGATTGTCTGTAAAAATGACAAGTCACATCAAAAAATTGCAGATCAGCTGCGTGCCCATACCATCACGAGAAGTTATCGTGCCATTGTGTACAATAATTTTTCGGAAGAAGAAGGAACGATTCAGGCACCAATCGGGCGGCATCCGACAAACCGCAAAAAACGTATGGTAACTGAAAAAAACAGCAAGGAAGCCATCACGCATTATAAAGTTCTGGATCATCTGAATCACAAGTTCAATTATATTGAATGTCGGCTGGAAACCGGAAGAACGCACCAGATCCGTGTACATATGTCCCATATCGGACATCCCCTTTTAGGAGATGAGGTATATGGACCTGTAAATAGCAAATTTAAGAATTTACAAGGGCAGACACTACATGCCGCGACGATAGGATTTATTCATCCTACAACTGAAGAATACATGGAATTTTCAGCACCGCTTCCGGATTATTTTGAAAAGTTACTAAAAACACTGGCATAAAATTGTTGAAAAATGCCCTTGACGCGGGAGTTCTATTGTAGTAGAATAAAATTACTTTCTTGATTTTGTGCGCCGTGTGCGATTCTACACTTGAAGAATAACCGCAAATATGGCTTAGGAGGAGGCAGGATAAAGAATGAGCCAGCAAAAAGAAAAGGAAATACGCTTACATGAAGGGGAATTAAATGTTATGGAGTTGCTGTGGAGCAACAAAGTTCTCGCTGCAAAAGATATTTCAAAAATAATTAAAGAATACATTGGATGGGAAAAAAATACGACCTATACATATATCAAACGTTTGATTGATAAAGGTGCAATTACTCGCGAGGATCCAGGTTTTTTATGTCGTCCGGCAATATCCAAAAAAGATGTTCAGGAAATTGAGACTTCGGTATTGATGAAGAATTTGTATCATAATTCGTTTACCTGTTTTATACAAGAGTATATTGGAAATAAAAAATTAACGACTGAGGAATTATTTGAATTGCAAAAGATCATTCAAAATAATCAGGAATAAGAAGAAAAGACATACCCCTTGTGATATGTCTTTTTTTAGTGCCTTGAAAGGAATTGTTATGGACGGATGATGGCTGGAAGTACGTTGAAAGATGACAGCCTGCTTTCTATGTCTCCATATAACTCTATTGGACAAACTCCAGTTTTTCAAAAACAGGTATACAAATTCAAAAGGATGTGGTATACTTATATTATAAAGGAGGAAATGCCCATGGCTGCCAAGAATCGTGTGACTTATCATGAGGAAAACATAAATGCAAATACCCTGAAACTGCGTGAGGTACTGGATACGATGCCACGTTTCAGCAAAGATTTTTTTCGAGCGATTGAACCAAATACTTCAGCAAAAACAAGAATATCTTATGTGTATGATATCCGGTTGTTTTTTCGTTTTTTAATTCAGTCGAATCCTTATTTTAAAAATAAAGATATTAAAGAAATCCAATTGCAGGATCTTGAAAACTTGCAGGCCGTTGATATTGAAGAATATTTGGAATATTTGAAATTATACGTAGATGATGAAGGAAAAACACATACTAACCAGGAACAGGGATTACATAGAAAATTGGCTGCGTTACGTAGTTTTTATGCCTATTATTATAAGCGGGAATTGATTTCAAATAATCCGACTTTGATCGTAGATATGCCAAAACTTCATAAAAAAGAGATTATTCGACTGGAATACGATGAAGTTGCTGATCTGCTGGATTATGTGGAACATGGTGGGGAAAAAATGTCCGGTATGAAAAAGGTTTATTTTGAGAAGAACAAGACGCGGAATCTGGCACTCTTCACTCTTCTGCTGGGAACAGGTATTCGTGTTTCGGAATGTGTGGGACTGGATGTTGAAGATGTCGATTTTAAAAATAACCGTATTCGTATCATACGAAAAGGAGGAAAGGAAGATTTTGTCTATTTTGGCGACGAAGTGGCAGAAGCATTATACAATTATATGGAAGAAAGAAAACACATTGTTACCAAGGAAGGACATGAACATGCACTCTTCCTCTCTGCGCAAAAAAGGAGGATTTGTGTGCAGTCCGTGGAAAATCTGGTGACGGATTGTGCAAGTCAGATTACTTCGATCAAACATATTACGCCACACAAACTCAGAAGTACGTATGGAACGTCGTTATACCGTGAAACAAGCGATATTTATCTGGTGGCTGAAGTGTTAGGCCATAATGATGTAAATACGACGAGAAAGCATTATGCGGCGCTTGGAGAGGATCGAAAACGAATGGCGGCAAAGGCGGTTTCACTGCGGAAAGAAAAATAGATAAATGAGTTAATAAATTTAAATATAAAAGAACCGGAATCCTTGTGGATAAAAAGGAAATTCCGGTTCTTCTTCTAAATTTTTCTGATTTTGTTCTTTTTTCTGTAATAAATTTCCGGTAAAATAAATCTTTTATTACCGTCCGGTTGGATAATTTGTAAAGATTTCGTTGATCGTATCATATATGATCTTCGCGGAATTACTCTGGAATGACGGATTGATTAAGTTTACATAATCGCGGCTTCCGGAAATAAATCCAAGTTCAATCAAAACGGCTGGTACGGTATTATGATTCGTGACATAATATTTGGCAGTCTTTACTCCGCGGTTTGTCGTGCCAAGCCTTGTTACCAGGTTGTTTTTAAATAATGTGGCAATTATTTTGCTGTTCACGCCTGAAAAACTGTTGGCATTATTTGTCGCAGTGTAATATACTTCTGTTCCGTTAGCACTGGAACCGGAAGCAGAGTTCATATGCAGACTGACAAAAATATCAGCGCCAACTTTACTTGCAAAAGCAGCACGTTTTGACAAAGTAACAAAGACATCGGAACTTCGACTCCAGTAAACTTTGGTTTCAGGAGCATTGGAGGAAAAATAACCCTTCATTAAGGTATAAATGATCTTAAGGTTCAAGTCTTTTTCTTTGGTTCCTTTATTGGTTGCTCCGGAATCATAGCCACCGTGTCCGGCATCCAATACAACGATGTTTTTATAGATCGTACGTGGATTGCCAATGGAAACCACAAAGGAGTCGGATTTTTCGTAGATCTTATATCCTTGAAGTTTTGAGGTATTGACCGTGATTTCCGTATTTCCGTTTACCAAAGCAGTGGAAACTCCGGTAACTACATTACTGCTGATGGCAATCGGATTCTGATTATACAAATCAACGTGATTTCCCGGAACAATAATTTTAAATTTATTATTTTGGTACAGATCTTCATTTTTTACGGAGTTGATCGTCACGCCGTCCGGTTTCTTGAATTTCAAGGCATAATTTCCTACGTACTCTCCCATAATGTTAATCGTAAGAGTTCCATCTAAAGAGGAATAGGCAAAATCAGATTCGCCAAAACAGGAAATCTGCATGGTGACCGTATCACTTCCATCTTCTACAACTTCAAATTTTTCAATTTCGGATACAAATTTTTCAAAAGAAAACTGTTGAAGTAAATATTTGGAAGTTTTTGGAATCGTAACGGTAATCACCTTTCCGTTTCGGGTAACAGAAACCTGATCCATGATTTCTTTTTTACTGCCCTTTATCTCAAAAGAAATACATTGGACAGCCGGATTATAAGTTGCCTTTGCGGCAGTAATATAATTGACAGAAGCGTCTGTTGCTTTTGCTGGATCTGCTGTCCAGTCAAAGTAGATCAGATCATGAATTGAAATCAAGGTTTTCTTTTTATCCCATTTATAGGAGTATCCAAGTGCCGTCAAAACTTTTTTGGATGGAATACATAAAACTTCACTTTTCGTATCTTTTCTGGTGACAAGATACATTGGTGTAGAAAGAGAAACCGTTTGTCCATTTACCGTCATCGTTGTCTCATTTAAGACCAATTTCACTTTTTTGCCGGTAACCTTATTTTCGACCTCCAGTGTCTGGGTATCTGCATTGTAGTTGTAATTTAATCCAATAATTTTGCTTAATGCTTCCTCCGCAGGTAAATACATTGAACCGGATATCTTCAGGGCCGGCATGGAAGTCAATTTGTTCGATTTGTCATTAAATGTAAAGGAATTGGAATAAATAGCTGTTTTGGCATCTTTTTCCTGATAAGAGTACATAAACTGTTTTGTCATTGTTATCACAGAACCTTTTGCACTATACTGAAAACCAAGGTGTTTACATAAAAACTTCGCAGGAACTAATATTGTAGAGGTTCGTTTACGAACATAAGTTACTTTTGCCGGTGCAGCACTCAAGCGATATTTTTTCCCATTTACATAAGCATTTTTACTGCCAACCGTAAGGGTTACTTTAATCCCGTTGCGTGAAAAGATCAGTTTTTTCTTAGAAGCACTATAAGACGTTTTTACTTTCAGACCTTTTTTAAAAACATCCTTATATGGAACCATACGTGTTCCCTTAATGGTCAGACCCTTACGTGACCTTTTTGTAATGGTTTTGTTTTGATATCTTACGATAGACTGTGTCTTTTTATAATAGGTGGTCTTGCCATTTAACTTTACTCTGAGAGTCGCTGCCTGGCCGGTGGCAGGAAGGAAGAAAATTCCCAGTAGAAGTAAGGTCAGGAAAGAAAAAAGGATCTTTCGAAATGGTGTTGCTTTTGGTGTGTTCATTGTAAGTTCGCCCCTTTTGTATTATTAATCTTTATGTAACCGCTTTTGTTACATTATATTTATATTCCTATTGTAGCAAGTCTTCTTGACACAATTATGGCATGAGCGAAATACAGTTGTCTATCTTTTTAAACAGACTCAATCTCTTCATAGATTGGAACAACCAGATACCCACCGGAATAAATCTTTCCATTTTCGGAAATGTGATTGATTTCTTTGATCTCCTTCACATAGGCGGTCAGCTGTTCATCATCCGCATCTTCCATATGAACTTTGGCAATTGACCAAACCGAATCTCCTTCATATACAAGGACGGACTCATATCTGCTGATTGCAGTCTGAGGGGAAGAGGTGGTTTTCGCACTGATATTCTGGAATACAGCAAAACATCCCAGTATAATAAAAGCAGCTAAGAGACAGTGTAAAATCGACATTTTCTTTCTTCTGTTCATAAATGAATCACTCCTTGTAATATAATAGTAAATCGAACGTAATATCCGAACAAACAATCCGAACGTTTGTTTATACTGCTATCATACTACGCGAACACGCGTTTGTCAATTGCTTTTTAAAAAATATTTTTGAACAACAAAAAAGCAGCCAATCCCCTCTTCAAAGGGGTTGGCTGCCTGGGTTAAGCAATATAAAACGAATCAGGCTTCGGTTGATTCTGCCCCCGAAACTTCTTCAGTTGCAGTTTCTTCGACAGCATCATTTTCAGCGGTTTCTGCATCCGGAGTATCTTCCGTTGCTGTAGCCGCTTGTTCCGCAGCAAGTGCAGCTGCTTCTCTTTTTGCCCGGGCTTCTTCTTCGGTATCAATTTTGATGGCGGAAGTGGACAATTCTTTAATCGCGGTACTAAGCGGTTTTGGATATTTTCCTGGTACCAGAGGCTGGGAACCGGCGATAAGCTGACGGGCTCGTTTTGCGGTTGCCAGTACGATGGAATAACGGCTGTTGACAACTGGGTGTTCTCCCGGCTCAACGTCACTGTTTACGACATTCATTAAATCATTATAAGATGGGTGTAACATAATAAAGATCTCCTTTCAATTTTCCACATGAATTCTAAATTTTAGGTTTTGTTATTTATCCAAAAGTTACGGCATACCAAATTTACTGAGCGGCCAGATGCGTAATACAACGTGTCCGGCAATGTTTTTTTCTTTGATTGGACCAAGTTCACGGCTGTCAAGACTTACCTTACGGTTATCGCCAAGAACAAAATATTCATCTTCGCCCAATGTGATCGGTTCGGATGCCACACCGGCATCGCCGTCTTTCATTACATTTTTGGCATATTTATCATCCACTTTTTTATCGTTGACGTAAATGTCATTTCCGATGATCTGAATCTTCTCTCCGGGAAGACCAAATACACGTTTTACATACAACTCGGAATCTTCTTCCTGATCACCGGAGGAGGTGTTATCAATCTCCATTTGATCTTTCATGCTTTCCGGAACTTCATCACCGTTTTTTCCATAGGGATAAAAAACGATAATATCGTAGCGGGTTGGTTTCTTAAAATGATAGGAAACTTTTTCTACTAATAAACTTTCATTTGTATGAAGTGTATTTTCCATGGATTCCCCTTTTACAACGGTTCGCTGGAGAACGTGTTCCGGCACCCAGAATATACATAAGAGAATCAATGCAACATAAATGGCATATTCTACGGCGTAACTGACTTTAGAACGTTTTTTCTTTTCTTTTTTGGTGCTTTTTTCCGGTTCTTCGACAGTTTCGTTTATGTTCTCTTCTTCCCGTTCGGTATCTGTCTGATTCATGATAATCTCCCTTCTTTATTTACCTGCTAATGTATTTAACTGCTGTTTCATTGATGCGATCAAACCAGCACAATATACGGTTTTATGATGTCCTGATTGAATGAGATGATGAAGTTCTTCTACGGATTCTTCCAAAATATCATTGACCAGAATATAATCATATTGTTCCATATAATCCGCTTCTTCAGAAGCCCGGTGTAACCGGCGCTCAATTTCCTCAGCACTTTCTGTTGCCCGTCCGGTCAGTCGGTTTTTTAATATTTCCGCGCTTGGCGGAGTGACAAAGACAAGCATGGCATCCGGAAACTGTTTTTTTACCAGCATACCGCCCTGCATTTCAATTTCTAAGAGGACATCTTTTCCGGCTTTCAGCTGCTCTTCTACATACTCTTTGGGTGTGCCATAATAGTTTCCTACATATTCCGCCCATTCAATCAATTTATCATCCTTGATCATTTGTTCAAATTCTTCCCGTGTTTTGAAAAAATAATCAACGCCATCGACATCCCCTTTTCGAGGCTGACGGGTTGTGGCTGAAATAGACAGTTCATAGTCATATTGTTTTCGAAGTTCTTTTATGATCGTACCTTTTCCTGCTCCGGAAAATCCCGAAACAACAGTAAGAATACCTTTTTTCATTGTAATCTCCAATCTATATTTATCAACTATTATTATTTAAACGGTTTGTAATCGTATCCGGCAACAAAGAACTCAATACGATCATTTGGTTTTCCATAACAAGGACAGCTTTTGTTTTCTTTCCGCAGGTTGCATCAATGGCAAGTCCGGCATCTTTTGCTGTCTGAACCATGCGTTTTATGGGGGCAGCCTCATAACTGATCACGCTGATGAGTTTTTCTGTATTTACAATATTTCCATATCCAACGTTGATAAAAGACATGAGTACCATCCTTTCCCAAGATTATTCAAGATTTTGTATCTGTTCGCGGATCTTTTCAATTTCCGTTTTTAGCAGGATTCCCAGATCTGCGATGACAATATCATTGGCTTTGGATAATGTGGTATTTGCTTCACGGTTTAATTCCTGCGTGATAAAGTCCAGTTTTCTGCCGACGGTTTCTTCTTTTTCTAATGTCTCACGCATATGGCTGATGTGGCTCTTCAAGCGCACCAGCTCTTCATCCACACAGATTTTGTCCGCATAAATGACCAGTTCGGTTGCCAGTACACTTTCATCCAGTTTGTTGTCTGCCAGTGTTTCATTGACTTTGCTGGTAAGCCGTTCTTTGTATTCGGCAAATACTTCGGGAGAGCGCTTCTCAATTTTTTCTGTAAGTTCCGCCAAAAAATCCAGTTTTTTCAGCAGATCCGTTTTCAATAATTCACCTTCGATCTCTCTGGAGTGAATAAAGTTTGTCAAAGCACCCTCTACCGTCTCACAAACCAGCTTTTGAAGTTTTTCTTCATCGACCTGCGCTTCTTCCATGGTATAGACATCCGGATAACGGGATAACATCGCAGCATCCAAACCGGTTTTCAAGGAAAAATCATCCGACAACTGCTGGATTAACTGTACATAAGCACGCGCCATATCGGGATGATAGGTAATACTGCCTTCCGATTCGGATGTTTTCTCATAAGTTACAAATACATCAATTTTTCCACGGCTGATTCTGTCTTTTAATTGTTTGCGAATGATATTTTCATAGGGATTCAGATTTTTTGGAAGTCGTATGGAAATATCACAGTAACGATGGTTTACTGATTTGATCTCAACGACCAGTCTGGATTCTTCATTTTCAGCTTCATAACGGCCGTAGCCGGTCATACTTCTTATCATAACGTCCTCCAAATTTAAAAATGAATCTATGCATTCCGTATTATTATAAAGGAGAAAGACGCAGAAGTCAAGATTTCTGAGAGTTTTTTTGAAATTTGACCCGATTCGTGGATTATAGTATAATAAAATGAGAAATAAAAAATGGAGGAATTTGATATGGCTTTTGATGGCTTTTTGATGGCTGCCCTTACAAAGGAATTGTCTGATCGTCTGACAGGAGGGCATTTACAAAAAATTTCACAGCCGGAACAGGATGAATTGATCCTTGCTGTGAAAAATAACCGGCAGACATGGAGACTGGTTTTATCGGCAAGCCCTTCTCTCCCCCTTATTTATCTGACAGACAAGAGCAAAGTGGCACCTCTTACCGCTCCTAATTTTTGTATGTTGCTGAGAAAACATTTAAGTGGTGCGCGTATCTGCCGTATTTATCAGCATGAACTGGAACGGGTTGTTTTTATAGAGTTTGAAAACAGAAATGAACTGGGAGATCTGGTACACCGAAATCTCGTGATTGAGATTATGGGAAAACACAGCAATATTATATTTTTGGATGAAGAGAATACGATCGTGGACAGTATCCGCCATGTGTCAGCACTGGTTAGCTCTGTACGCGAAGTTTTACCGGGAAGGACATATTTTATCCCGAATACGCGGGAAAAACATAACCCTTTTGAACTGACGACGGAATTGTGGATGACGGAACTGACAAAACAGCCGGTGTCCATTGCCAAAGGGCTGTGTAATTATCTTACCGGATTTAGTTTTTCTATGGCGCAGGAGGTGGCTTACCGCTGTCATTTGGATGGGGATGCCCCAATGGCTTCCTGCAATGGAAATCAATTGTCTGCGCTACTCTCCTCTCTGCGCGATTTGATGGAACAGGTAAAGAGTGGAGATTTTAAACCGGAAATTGTTTTTCATAACGGGGAACCGGTTGAATTTTCAGCATTTGAGATGAGACGATATGAAGCGGAGGGATACGAGCATCGTGCCTTTGAATCGGTCAGCCGGATGATTGAAGTGTTTTATGGGGAAAAGGAAACGATTCAGAGAATCCGCCAGAAATCCGCAGATTTGCGTAAAAATGTAACCAATCTTCTGGAACGTGACCAGAAAAAAATCGATATTCAGCGCAAGCAGTTAAGGGATACCGAAAAACGGGAACGGTTCAAAGTATACGGGGAACATATCAATACCTATGGCTATCAACTTTCTCCGGAGGATAAGGTGCTGCACTGTACAAGTTATTATGATGGTTCCGAACTTGCGATTCCGATTGATCCGACCAAAACGCCGGCAGAAAATGCCAATAAATATTTTGACCGTTACAATAAGTTAAAGCGAACCTTTGAAGCGGTTTCGGTTCAGATTGAAGAAACCCAGATGCAGATCGATCATTTGGAAACCATTCTCACGGCGCTTGATATTGCCAGACAGGAGGAAGATCTTCAGCTGATCAAACAGGAACTGATTGACAGCGGCTATATGAAAAGTCATGCCGGAAAGAAAAATAAAAACAGCAAGGCGATGCCAAAAAGCAAACCGCTTCACTTCCGCTCAAGTGATGGTTACGATATGTATGTGGGAAAAAACAATTACCAGAATGATATGCTGACGTTTAAAACGGCGACCGGAAATGACTGGTGGTTTCACGTAAAGCAGGCGCCCGGTTCGCATGTCATTGTTCAGTGTAACAACGAAGAACCACCGATACGGACATTTGAAGAGGCAGCCAGTCTGGCGGCACATTTTTCTCAAAAAGCAACTTCAGATAAAGTGGAGATTGATTATACACAAAAGAAAAATGTTAAGAAACCAAATGGAAGTAAACCGGGTTTTGTCGTTTATTATACGAATTATTCGATGGTGGTATCGCCGGATATCGATGGGATTGAGGAAGTTCATTAGGAGGAGAAAGAAAATGATTGAATACGATGCACATATGCACACGCAGTTTTCGACGGATAGTGAAGAGCCGATGGAAAATATGATTCAGGCATCCATACAGTGCAAACTCCGTGGAATTACCTTTACAGATCATATGGATTACCGGTTTCCGACTACGTATGACTGGCAGCTTGAGGCGGGAGAAAAACCGTTTCAGTTTGATTTTAAAAAATATCGGGACACGATTGCTTCCCTGCGTGAAAAATATAAAGATCAGATTGAAATTCATACCGGTGTGGAAATTGGGTTAAAATCCGATGCGTATGAGGACAATGTGGCATTGAGTAAACGCAGTGATCTGGAATATTGTATCGGTTCCATTCATCTGATTGAAAATATGGATCCGTATTATCCGGATTTCTGGGAAGCTTATGGCGAGGAAAACGGGTTGAAACGTTATTTTGAAACGACTTATGAGCAGCTCCAGAATCTTGGAGAGATTCGGATCGATACGGTCGGGCATCTGGATTATATTACACGCTATCTCCCCTCCGGCTATGCATTTTATCGTTATGAAAAATATGCGGAACTCATTGATGAGATCTTAAAGATTATTCTTGACCGGAATATTATCCTGGAGATCAATACATCCGGATATAAAAATGGTGGAACCATGCCAAATCCATGTTTTGAGATCATAAAACAATTCCGGGAACTTGGGGGCGAAAATATTATCTTTGGATCGGATGCGCATGATATTTCCCGTGTCGCAGCTGATTTTGAACATGCCGCCACGCTGGCTGAAAAGGCTGGATTTCGTGGATATCTGTCCGTAGAAGATCATGTACGGCAATTTCATTCCTTTTGAGTAAAACAGCAAATGTTTTATGTTTGGTAAATATTATAAAAACACCGTAGAATCTCATTGAGGTTCCACGGTGTTTTAAACTTTTACAATATTTGGAATTAGTACTCTTCTTCGGTATCTTCTTCCCCTTCATGAATATCCGATTTTGGCTTGGAAAGTCCTTCGATCTTGATTCCATGTTTTTCAGCGTAATCCCACAGAGCTGCATGGATTGCCTCTTCGGCAAGAAGGGAACAATGAACTTTTACCGGAGGAAGGCCATCCAATGCTTCCATAACGGCTTTGTTGGTTACTTCCATTGCTTCCTGGATTGTTTTTCCTTTTACCAGCTCCGTTGCCATACTGCTTGTTGCTACGGCAGCGCCGCAGCCAAAGGTTTTAAATTTACAATCCTGAATTACACCATTATCGTCAATATCTAAATACATACGCATGATGTCGCCGCATTTTGCATTTCCAACGGTACCAACACCACTTGCGTTTTCAATCTCTCCTACATTTCTCGGATTACTGAAATGATCCATTACTTTTTCGCTATACATTACGATACCATCCTTTCCTTATTTTGCTGCATTTTTCTTTACAAAATCTTCGTACAGTGGAGACATACTTCTCAATTTTGCAACGATGCCCTGCAATTTATCGATTACATAATCTGCATCCTCAATGGTAGTTTCCTCGCTTAATGTCATACGAAGAGAACCATGAGCAATTTCGTGAGGAAGTCCGATTGCCAGCAATACGTGGGAAGGATCCAAAGATCCGGAAGTACAAGCGGATCCACTCGAAGCGCAGATTCCTTCCATGTCTAACATGATCAGAAGAGACTCTCCCTCTACAAACTGAAAGCTAAAGTTTATATTATTTGGAAGGCGCTTTGCGCGGTCTCCATTTAAACGACAATACGGAATTGTCTTTTTGATCTTTTCAATCATATAATCGCGGACTTCGGTTTCATGTTTAATCCGCTCATCCATAGTTTCTACGGCGATGGAAACGGCTTTTCCAAGTCCTACGATACCTGGTACATTTTCTGTTCCGGCACGACGTTTCCGTTCCTGTGCGCCACCATGGATAAAGGAACGAAGTTTCAAACCTTTGCGGATATACAAAAAACCGATTCCCTTTGGCCCATGAAGTTTATGGCCGCTGGCACTCAACATATCAATGTGAAGTTCATCAACATTGATCGGAATTTGACCAAATGCCTGAACCGCATCCGTATGGAATAAGATGCCATGTTCTTTTGCAATTTCGCCGATCTCTTTGATTGGCTGAATGGTTCCAATCTCATTGTTGGCAAACATAACAGAGATCAAAATAGTGTCAGGGCGAATTGCTTTTTTCAATTCATCTAACTTCAAAATACCATTTTCATCGACATCAATGTATGTGATTTCGAAACCACGGGATTCCAAATAATCACACGTGTGCAAAATGGCATGATGTTCAATCTTTGATGTAATGATGTGCTTTCCTTTATTTTCATAGGCTTCTGCCGTGGCAATCAGTGCCCAGTTGTCGGACTCACTGCCGCCTGCGGTAAAGTAAATATCACGTACATCGGCATGAAGCGCATCGGCAATGGTCTGTCTGCTGTCATTTACCGCTTTTTTATTTTTTGCGGCGAAATCATATACACTCGACGGGTTTCCAAAATTTTCTGTAAAAAACGGATACATAGCATCAACGACTTCTTTTTTGGTTGATGTGGTTGCTGCATTATCTAAATACACAAATCTACTCATTGTGATCTCCTTTCTCTATTGACAGCCGCAGATCTTATCGGAATCCGATTCCTCAAGCAAGTCGGAAATCATAAGACTATCTACGGCATTATTAATACTTTCGCTTATGCGCTGCCATACCAGTTTGGAAACGCATTGTTTGGATTCTTTGCAGGGACTTCCATTTTCAATGACTTCTGAGCAGTTTACCGGTGCAAGATCCCCCTCTAAAGCTCTCAGTACATCTCCGACAGAAATTTCATTTTTGGGCTTAGCAAGCGAATAACCACCCTTTGCCCCGCGAACGCTGGTTACAATGTCAGCCCGGCGCAATTTTGCAATCAATTGTTCCAGATAACTGACGGATATGTCTTCACGAACTGCGATATCACTTAAGGAAACCGGTTCGGAATCCCCATGTATGGCAATATCAATGACTGCGCGTAAACCATAACGTCCTTTCGTTGAAATTTTCATTGCAATCCTCCTTTAAACAGTGGAATTACATAAGTCTGTCCCGCATAAAAAGGACTGGAAAAAGTCCGACTATTTTAATTCCTATCATTTTTATCGGGATTAAAAATATTATAAACTTTGCCTATTTCTTTGTCAATAACATTTCTCAAAAAAAAAATAAAATTTGGCTAAAAAATATCCCATATATAGATTGCTATACATGGGATATTATGGTTCTGCTATCCTTATAATATGCAGAGAATATTAGAATTGTGTAGAAGCGGTTTATTGATAATACAATTGATAGTATTCACGCCGGAATGTACCGTTATCGTAAATATTCTTTTCTGCATATATTTTCTCTTCGTGATGCGTATGAACGTCGCCAAGATGTTCCACTTCTTTTCGTTCTTCTGCAAGCATTTCAGGAGTGACTGCCTGAATTTTGGTAACATCTTCGGCTGAACCTGAAGTGGATGCAGGCTGGGAAGCAGGTTCTCTTGTCTCCGTTTTCGCGGGTTCCTCTTTTGGTTTCGGAACTTCCGGCATATTGGTGGAACGGATCGGCATACTGGAAGAATATTTGAATTTCTCCTTTTCTTCTTCTTCCGCATCACCGGCTTGGTTTTCACCCATTTCATCCAGAGAAAGTGAAAATCCTTCGTCTTTTTTCTTCTTTGCATTCTTTTTACGGTTTTTCTTCTTCTCTTTTTCCTGTTTTTTCAGGTCTTTTTCCAGACTGGAAACCGTTGGAACTTCGTTATAATCCTCAATGATCAGGGATGAAACATCATCAAAATCATTCATTTCTTCGGCAAAGGAACTGCCTTGATCCGGATTAATAGGTTCAAAGTGAAGTGTAAATGGAACTTCTTCTTGCGCCGGTTCCGGTGTTCCCAGCTCTGTGTCAGGAGAAACCGGAGCATTCTGCGTTTCGGCATTTTCTTCCGTTGTTTCGGTAGAATTCAACGGGTTTTCTACAACTGTCTCATTAACAGAAGGAGCAGCTATACTTCCCTGAGATTCGGACATTACCTCGTCTAATTGATGGGATAATGTATCATCCATTGGAGGAATCAAGTTTTCAATCGCACGATCTGCATCCAGATCTGCTTCAAAATCCAAAGCAGGTTCTGGTTCTGCTTCGAATTGGTAATCTGCTATGTCTGGTTCTAATTGCGGTTCCGATTGGAATTCCAATGGAGGTTCTGCCTCCGATTCGGATTTCTCTTTTAATTCCGGTTCAAGTTCATATTCAAACTTCAGATCCGGTTCTGTTTCTGACTCAAACTTCAGATCCGGTTCTGTTTCTGACTCAAATTTCAGATCCGGCTCAAGATCTGACTCGAATTTCAAGTCGGGTTCAAGTTGAGTTTCCGGTTCTGGCTTGGATTCCGGCTGTGGTACCGGTTCTGTTTCCGGCTCGAAAGAGGTTTCGGTTGTTATTTCCGGTTCCGAGGCTGCTTCTGCAAATGGATCCTCATCCTCTTTGTAATCCAAATTAAATTCTGGATTTTCTTCCTCTTCTTCCGTAAAATCTAAATTGGCATCCGGATCAAAGTCAAAGTCGGAATTAAAGTCCAAATTGGTATCTTCCGGTTCCTCTTCTACTACAAAATCCAAATTAGATAATGTCTCGTCGTCTTCTTCGCCAAAATCCAAATTTGCGTCTGGAGATTCATCATCATTTTCACTAAAGTCCAGAGTAGCTTTCTCAAGTTTGGAAGGATCCGGCTGGATTGTTTCTGACTCAGTTTTGTCAGAAGAAATGTCAATTGCTGCTTCCTGTTCTATTGCAGGTGTTTCGTCTTTAGCAAGGAACTCATTTTCTTCTCCATGATGTGTCAGAGTATTCATGGCGGCAGCAACTAAATTGGACATATCCAGACTCGAAGCGGATTCTGCCTCTGCTGCATCCAGATCCAAAGCATCGGATGCAGGCTTGTTAATTTCTTCTGCATCTTTTATGCTTCCCTGAAATGCACTTAAATCAATATTTTCCTCAGAATACTGAGGCTCCTCCTCTAAATCATAGCCCATATCGAACATGTCATTGGTAATTTCCATGACCGGTTCTTCTTTGGTTTCCGTTGGTTCCTCCGGCATAAGGGAATCAAGACTCTCCATAGGAACCTCTTCGGTAACCGGAGTATCCTGCT
>ERZ779762.1096-NODE-1096-length-16074-cov-2.774705_pt1 | contig 16074 bp, 9 predicted proteins | sample MGYA00511887_ERZ779762 | MGnify/ENA primary metagenome ERZ779762 (study PRJEB29588, sample SAMEA2163052) | human gut metagenome | biome: human gut; feature: human-associated habitat; material: faeces | place: Denmark | collected 2008/2010 ...
CATTTTAATATCAGAACCATTTTTTTTATACTTCGCTTTAAATGCTCAACCAATTTCAGTCTATCATTTGTAAAAATCATATAACCTGAAATTATAAAAAAACAAGGAACAGCACATCTGGTAAGAGGCATTATGGATTCTTGGTAAGGGGTATGCATATGAATCAATACGACTAAGAAAGCACACAGGAATTTCAAAGAGTCTATATTATACAACCGTTTCATTTAATTTTATGAATTATTATATGCAATTTATCTGTAATAAACTGCCGTTCAATTTTGTTGCAACCTATATAATAGATAGTAATTCCCGTACAAATGAAGGAGACAAGACTTGACAATATAAAATTCAGGAAAGATTCCATCAAAACATTCATCATCAAGAATGGAAGAACGGCGGCAATGACTGTCACAACCCAATGCCTTGCTTTCGCGCAGGAATTCGGGCGAGAAGATGACGTTCTCCGTGTCTAATTTCCTGCGCACACTTTCCGTGTAGCCCACAGGAATGGTACTTTTAATCACCATAACGGCACAAGGATTGACGCTCTTCATCAACTCAATGACTTCTTCTACATGGCTGGTGTCGAAGTAGTTCTTCACCGGGTCGTAGTTCGTCGGTGCGGCAATAACCACAAAGTCTGCGTCGGCATATGCCTTCGCTCCATCTAAGGTGGCAGTCAGGTTCAATTCTTTTTCAGTAAGATACTTCTCAATGTATTCGTCCTGTATGGGCGATTTACGCCAATTTATCAGTTCTACCTTTTCAGGAATCACATCAACAGCCGTCACTTGATGGTGTTGTGCCAGCAGTGTGGCAATGGAAAGTCCTACGTAACCGGTCCGGCTACGGCTATTTTTATATTCTTATCCATGATTATTATTTTATTTGTCTTTTCATGTGACCAATTGTATTTTCTCCGTCTTTTACTACAAGCATCCTCTCATGAATTTGCACTGAGAAACCATAAAAGGCCGTTTTTCTCGTATTAATGAAAGAAACTGGGAATGACATAATAAAGGTCTTGTTTACAATATAACCGTCTACCGCTACTTCTATTTCAGAACTGCCTTTCATATATTCTTTAATTGTCGGAAGCTATAAAGACTGTGACCACGGCTGTTGCAAATGACCAGAATTTGTAGAAAAGCAGTTCTGAAAATGTCTTTTTCATCATTCGATACATATTCATTATTCAAGTTGATAATTCATTCACCGGCATTGCCATCCCATTCAATCATCCCGATGTCTTTTCCACAAGTTTTATTCCGTTTCTCTGGACAATTGCCCGTGGTGTTGGGGTAGGAGTATGTTACTAAACATATGACCTTTTTTACTGGTTATGATTCACTATAATTTTAAATTCGTTGTGTGAAACCGGGCGTTTATAGCGATTTTGTCGCAACTGTTTAAAATGATAAATTTACAAACGGAACTAGCGAACCACCCTTTATGGCAGCTTCACTAATACTTTGTTTCCGGATACCTTTGTTCCTGTGACATCGCCTTTCATGCTGATTTCTATATCAGAGTATTGCGGTTCAATCATCATTGTGCCGTCAATGGCAATGACACCCCACTGGCTGTAATTCTTCTCCACGGCGCAATACCTGCCTATGGGAGGCCTGACATTGCGGTATATCGGAGGAATGGTGATACGCTCACCGACTTTCAGCCCCCATTTCATCCCTGAACGGAACGGAACAGCCTCGCCTGACTTTTCCAGAAGCAGCCGCCTTTTTTTCATTTTCTCGGATTCCGCCATATTCCGTATCTCCCTCGCATGCTTTGCCAGTCGCTCCATCGCGGCCAAACATTTCTCTCCCTCCTCTGCCGGGAAGTGACATCCGATGTATTTTTTTTCCCCACAGTCTGTCACATGATAGTATTTCCCTCCGATGTCCGTCACGATGATGCTTCCATCCACCAACCATCGGCATATCCAATAGTAACTGTCATGATCACCACCGAGGAGACAGGCATATCCCCATGGAAAACCAGCCATATGAGGATCGTCAATATAGCATTGGACGGAAGCATTATAATCAAAAATCGCCACATAGAACTTGTGGTCATAAATATAGCCGCCACTCAGGTTCAGTTTGCTTGCATACAGATTTTTTGTACGGCTGTAATACATGCGACCGACTTTCAACATCTCCACATCCCCGAAACGCTTCACCTCGGGTTTTTCCCTGTATGACCGCAGGTTGTAAAGATCTATATAATCAGATCTGCCGTTCGGTTTCTGCACGGTCAGGAAATTGTTTCTCATGAATTTCATGGACTGGCAATACCCTTCCTTCCTTATAATCTCACCACAGGCGTTTACCAGTCCGCAGTTCTTGTCCGAGAGCCTCACCGCTGCCATGTCATGCCGGATATCGAAGACTGTGACGAATACCGGGGCCGTAATCTTATTTCTTCCCCGGCACAGCCCCCATAACCCGCTGTTCTTGTCGTGCCATGCTCTAAGTTCCGGCCTCTTGCAGGGATTAGGAGTTTTTTGCAAAGCTATAGCGGAAAGCAGCCTGTCATGGGAAACGATCATTTCCATACCGAAGTCCTGACATGAATCTTCCGCGGTGACAGTTTCCGGACTTGTTCCGTTTCCATGCCGGACGGTCCGTATTCCCCTTCCAGCCATATCCCCACGGAACATCGCTTCCCAGTCCCATGCCATGGTGGGCAGACCGAACACACGGTAAAGCCCCACGTTGTCTATCAGCACACATGTTTCCTTACCGGTTGATTTTCTCAGTCCGCGCCCGGCCTGTTGCAAATATTTGGCCAGTGAGAGTGTCGGGCGTGCCATCTGCACGAACTCCACATCGGGGCAGTCAAATCCCTCGCTGAAAACGTCCACATTTACCAGTACCCTTATTCTGCCTGTCTTGAAATCCTCCACCATCCGTCCGCGTTCAGCAGCCGGTGTGTGACTGTCTATGGCTGCGGCGTCCAGTCCTTTTCCACTGTAATACGCCGCGATGTTCCGCGCATGGTCGATACTGACGGCATAGACGATCCCCTTCTTCCCGTCCGCATACTCCAGAACGCTCCGGTATAACCGTTCGATGCTTGTGTGGCGATTCAGTACATCATTCATCTCCCTTATCTGATAATCACCGTCGGCACCGCGTTTTTCCAGCGAGTCTATTAACCGTTGCTCCCTGCTATTTGCACGTATCGAGACATAATCAAATGACGACAGCCATCCTTTCCTTATAAACTCCGCCACACTCCACGAGCATACCAGCGAGTCGAAAAGGTCTGTGAATCCAGAACGTCCCATCCGACAGGGAGTGGCGGTAAGTCCGAGAAATTTTGCTTCCGGACACCAGTTCCACAGCATCCGGTAAGTCCTTGCCTGCGCATGATGCGCCTCGTCGATGATGACCAATTCCAGCTCTTCCAGCAGTTTGCGGTGGGGTTTGGTGTATTTGAAAAATTCGTGGATGCGTCCCCGTTGCAGACTGAAGTTCGGGTCATCGGGCAGCAGGGGGTAGAAGGGCAGTTTGAAGAAGCTGTGCAGGGTACTGCCTCCGGCATTGATGGCGGCTATTCCGGTAGGGGCAAGCACTACATGCTTTTTCTTCGTATTCGCGCAGATATATTTCAGGAAGGTCGATTTGCCCGTACCTGCTTTGCCCGTCAGGAATACGGACTGACGGGTATACTGAATGAGGTTCAAGGCATCTTGAAACTCTTTGTTTTGTGTATCGGGAACGAAGCTCAAAAGATTTCAGATTTATGATGGATTCCCGACTATGCCGAAATATTTCAGGGCGTTGGCGATGCCGTCTTCATCAACAGAAGTGGTTGTGTAGTTACTGGCAGCTTTTACGTCGTTATTGGCATTGCCCATGGCTACACCGATACCGGCATGGCGCAACATGCTGATGTCATTTCCTCCGTCGCCGAAGGCCATGGTCTCTTCCAGCTTGATGCCGAAGTGGCGGATAATCTGGTCGATACCGTTTTGCTTGGTGTTTCCTTTGGCTGTCACGTCTACGAAGGCGGGATGCCAGCGGCCCATCTCGCAGTGGGGGACGGCGGGCAGGATGATTGCTTCTTCCTCGGCGTTGATAAAGGGAGTCAGCTGGAAGAAGGCTTTGTCGGCATGGCTGTCGGTATAGGGCTTTGCTTCGATGGAGTCCACTTTGAGTTGGCGGTGGAAGATTTCCTCCACTACTTCGCCGGGCTGGTTCACGCAGATGTCGTGCTCTCCCACCAGGATGCATGGGATGTTACGTTCGTGGCAGAAAGCTGTCAAGGCATCCACTTCCGCTGTCGGTATGGGGCTTTTGTAGATAACGGTGTCTTCTACAAAGCAATAGGCGCCGTTCATCGTGATGTAGCCGTCTATCAGATTCCGTTCCTGCAAGGCAGACAAGTTGTTGATGATGACGCGTGGACGTCCGGTAGAAATGAAGATATGTATGCCTTTGGCTTTGGCGGCAGTCAACGCTTCAATAGTGGAAACGGGAATTTCGTGGGTCTTGAAGCTGACCAAGGTTCCGTCGATGTCAAAAAACAGAGCTTTTATCATAAGGGGTTCTTTTATCTTGTGCGCGAAATTACTTAAAAAAGCGAAGATATTTCGTACTTTTGTGCACAAATAAATGATAAATAACAAATGAAGAAACATTCTTTGAAAGATTGGATGATAGCGGTGCGTCCGTGGTCATTCCCCGCCTCTTCGATGCCGGTGGTGGTGACGTTGGCATATCTGTATTGGATGCGGCAGGACATAAACTGGGTGAACGGTATCTGGGCATTGTTGAACATCATTGTGTTTCACGCTGCCGGGAATACCTGGAGCGATTATTTTGACTATAAGCATAAGGTCGATGCAAGGGATACCTTTGGCGCCAAGACCTTGACCGACGGGATGTTTGCTCCGCGCGAGATATATGGCTTGTCGATGGCATTGCTGGCAGTTGCCCTTGTTGCGGGTGTCGGCCTGCTGTGGCGTACGGGGTTGCCGTTGCAGTACATCGGTATAGGCGGCGCGGCTTGCTCGTTGCTTTATCCGCCGCTCAAGTATCGTGCGTTGGGCGATGTCGTCATCTTTTTGGCGTATGCCTTGCTGCCGACGTTGGGTACCTGCTATGTGGCTACGGGAGTAGTTGACTGGAATGTCTTGTGGATAGCTCTGCCGGTGGGACTGATTACGGTGGCCATTCTGCATGCCAATAATACACGGGATATGCGTACCGATGCCCGTGCCGAGATTCAGACACTGGCCATGAAGCTGGGAGGAAAGGCGTCGATGTACGTTTATTGTGCCGAAGTCCTTTTCCCTTTTGGCTGGATAGCCGGCTTGATAGCTGCGGGAACTCTTCCTCTATGGACCCTGCTGGTGATGCCGGCACTGGTTCCTGCCATAGGCAATGTACGGGTGGTGTCCCGTTTTCGCGGAAAGGGAGAAAGTGCCATAGCCGGTCTGGATGAGATGACTGCAAAACTCCAGTTGTTGTTCAGTCTGCTGTTCACGTTGTCGTTCGTTGTAGCCGGTTTGCTATCATGAAGAAGCTGATTTTTACCATTCTGCTGGCTGCCGTGCTGTGGACGGTCATGTTTTCGCCTTGGACGGCTCCTTTCGTGAATTTCTGGTGGATGATGACCGGTTCTGCGCTCACGCTGTCCGTGTTTGCTACCTTGTTCAATCCCGGCTGGTGGCGGGAGGTGAAGTGGAGCTTGCCGAATGTCTTGCTGGGAATTGGCATTGCTGTTGCCTTGTGGGGCGTTTTCTGGTTGGGAGACAAGGTGTCATCTTGGATGTTCGATTTTGCCCGTCCGCAGGTGGACTCCATTTATGGGATGAAAGAGGGAGAGTCTCCTTGGCTGCTGGCAGCATTGCTGCTGTTGCTGATAGGGCCGGCGGAAGAGATTTTCTGGCGCGGCTATGTGCAACGCACGCTTTCCAAACGCTGGAATCCGAATGCGGGTTTTGTGGTGGCTACTTTGATTTATGCACTGGTGCATGCCGGTTCCTGCAACTTCATGCTGGTTATGGCGGCTCTGGTGGTGGGGGCGGCATGGGGGGCGCTTTACCGTTTCTTTCCGAACCGCTTTGCCGCTATTATCTTGTCTCATGCAGTGTGGGATGTGGCGGTATTTATATTTTTCCCGATATGATTATTATTTACAAAAATAAGGCAGCGGTAATGGATCGTATAAAAACAAAACAAATTGATGCGTTGAATTATAAAAAAGCAAGCATATGACTTACAATTTTGATGAAGTAATAGAGCGCCGTGGTACCGACTCCGTGAAATGGGACGGTGTGAAGAGTGTATGGGGACGCGATGACCTCCTCCCCATGTGGGTGGCGGATATGGATTTCCACACGCCTCCGTTTGTGATGGAAGCCTTGCGGAAGCGTCTTGAACATGAAGTGCTGGGCTATACGTCTGCGTGTGAGGAATGGTATACTTCCATTTGTAGCTGGCTCAGTCGTCGCCATGGCTGGGACGTCACTCGCGAGATGCTGACTTTTGTACCCGGCATTGTCCGCGGTCAAGCCTTCGCATTGCAATGCTTCACCAATCCCGGCGACCGGGTAATGGTGATGACTCCCGTTTATCATCCCTTCTTCCTGGTGACGCAACGCATGAAGCGCGAAGTGGTTTACTCTCCGCTCGACCTGAAAGACGGACAGTATCAGATTGACTTTGAGCGTTTCCGTAAGGATATACAAGGATGCAAAGTATTGATTCTCTGCAATCCCCATAACCCGGGCGGGCGTGTATGGACGGTGGACGAATTACGCCGGATTGCTGATATTTGTACGGAAAGCCATACGTTTGTCATCTCCGATGAAATTCATGCCGACTTGACTCTGCCGCCTTACAAACACCATCCTTTTGCTACTGTTTCGGGGGCTGCTGCGCAGAATTCCCTCACCTTCATGGCACCCAGCAAAACATTCAATATGCCGGGATTGGGAAGTTCGTACGCCATTATCCTCAATGAGGACATCCGCCACCGTTTTCAGGAGTTCATGGAAGCGGGCGAGTTCAGCGAAGGGCATATGCTGGCCTATATCGGTGCGGCTGCTGCCTATATGCATGGTGAGGAATGGTTGGAACAGCTGCTGGACTATATAAAGGGCAATATCGATTTCACGGAGAACTACCTGCGCGAGCATATTCCGGGCATCGGCATGATACATCCGCAGGCTTCTTACCTGATTTATCTGGACTGCCGGGGATTGGGACTGACTCAGGAGAAACTGGTGGGACTATTTGTAGACAAGGCACATCTGGCGCTGAATGACGGCACCATGTTCGGTGAACCGGGTAAGGGATTTATGCGGCTGAATATCGGCTGCCCGCGTTCGGTGTTGGAGCAGGCGCTGAAGCAACTGGAAACTGCGGTTGCAGACAAATGATAGAAAAAACTATATCTCCTATATTATGAATAGATTACCTTTCCTTGGACTATTGTTTGCGTTGCTGTGCCTTGTTGCCTGCCGGCAGATGAATGAGGCACATCTGTTACATCTGGCAGAAAAGCAGGTGAATATGAATGTGGACAGCGTGTATGCCTTGCTGGTACAGATAGAGAGGCCATCGCAACTTTCGGATGAGGAGAGGCTGTTGTATGGATGGCTGAATGCTTATGTGCACTATAAGCGGCACAACTCGATGGCGGAAGATTCCTTGATATTGCCTGCTTCCGATTATTACGTCTTCCGCAACGACACGGCGAAGAATCTGTTTTCCTATCAGTTGAAAGCCTGGTACTGGTATTGGCTGAAAGAGCACGAACGGTGTATAGCTGCCATTGACAGCGGCGTAGCTTTGGCCAAGGCGCTGCAGGACACGGGAAGAATGGCTGATATGCTGATTGATAAGGCATACTGGTATGTGTATGTCTGGAAAGATTATGAGAAAGCGATAGAAACTTTCCGTACCGCCATAGCTTTGGACGCAAGAGCCGGAAGCTTCTTCTCTATGGGAATTGCCATGGGGCTGAACAAGAATGATTCTGCATCCTATTACATGGAGCGCAGCATAGAACTGGCAGTGGAGGCAGGAGATACCAGTAAGATAGTGCATTATTTGCGTAACTATGCCCAGATGCAGGCTTACTCTTTTGATGAACCTTCCGGTGCAATAGCTACTATTCGTCGTATGGAGCAGTATGTCATCGACCCGGTGCAGTTGCGTATGGGAGATTTGGTGAAAGTGGAAGTGTTCTTGAAAGAAGGGCTGCTTGATTCGGCGGAATACTATTTGAATAAGGAGAGGAAACGTGGCGAGGGCCGGAACCGGTTTCTGACGGAAGAGAATATGGTGGCAGTATATAGGGCATTGATAGATTATACACGTCACCGTACGTTTGATGTGCTGGACGTGGCACGCTATAATGATTCTGTAGCCAATGCTCTTACTGCGTTGCAGAGTACCGTCCGGCGTAAGGACGAGTCAAAGGAGACACTTTCGCAAGCCAACTTGATTCTGACGGTGGAACGGAAGCAGGCACAACTGAATTTGTTGCTGGCACTGTTGGTACTGGTGCTTGCAGGTGGCGGTGTGTCCCTTTATGTCCGTAACCGGCGCAACCGGCTGATTGAAGCGGAAGAACGGGCGGAAACACTGACCCGGTTGCTGGAAGATGCGATCAGGAACCAGTCGAAAGGGGAAGACGGGCAGTTTTTTCGGAAAATACTGTTGCAGCAATTAGGCATGATACGGCTGGTGGCTAAACAACCTACCTCACAGAATCAGGAGCTGCTTCGCCGCATTTCCGGTATTACCAGCCATGAACTGCCGGTAGAGAGTTTGCTGGTATGGGAGGACTTGTATCCTATCATAGACCGGATTTATGATAACTTCTACACAAAGATGGACAGCTGTTTTGGCGATGTGCTCATTGACAAAGAAAAGCAGCTTTGCTGCCTGCTCTGTGCGGACTTCTCGACGAAGGAGATTAGTGTGGTGACACAACAGAGCATTCCTACCATTTACCAGCGAAAGACGAATATCCGCAAGAAACTGGGGATGGGGGAGAAGGAAGGCATCGTAGAGTTTATAGGCAGCATATAGACCGGAAAAGGCATAATATAGACTTTTGTAAAATTAAAGTGTTGATATGTAGTGATTTGTAGTTTTGGGATATAGACTTTTTATTCCTCGATATAGACCGTTTGAGGCATGTTTTACCCCTACCTTTGTATCAGCGAAATACAAGGTGTGAAATATTGAAATCAAACGCATGATGAAAGAAAAACTACTGAACAACGTTAGAAAAAGAGTGATGGTATGGGTGGCCTTGGCAAGTATGGCAACTCTGCTTCCTGCTCAGACTTATCGGCTTTCCGGTTGTGTGCGGGACGAGAACCGCCAACCGGTAGAGGTGGCGAATGTGCTGCTGAAGCAGGCAAAAGACAGTACCTATATTACCGGTATGCTGACCGACACACAAGGTTGTTTTTCCTTTGACCAGCCACTGGGAGAATACTTGTTGCACATTACCCTTATCGGCAGCGAAGACCTCTACGTTCCCGTTGTGCTGCAAGGAAATAAAAACGTTGGCGAATTGACATTGAAATCTTCTTCTGCCTTGCTGGACGAAGTGACCGTTACGGCCGCGCGTCCCGTTATCAAGCGTCTGGTGGATAGGGTAGTGTTCGATGCACATAATACCATAGCCTCTGCCGGAGGCAGTGCACTCGACCTTCTGCGTGAAGTGCCCGGTCTGCAGGTTGGACAAAACAGTATTGGTATTATAGGTAAAGGGGGTATCAAGGTTTATATCAACGACCGTGAGACGAAGCTGTCAGGAGATGAACTGATAGATTACCTCCATTCCTATGACGCTTCCCAGATACTGAAGGTGGAGGTGATTACCACGCCTCCGTCCAAATACGATGCCGCCGGAAATGCAGGCATCATCAATATCCGCTTGAAGTCACGTCCCAAAGATTACGTGGGTGGTACGGCTTCCGCTTCCTACAGCGCTGGTGAAAAGGACAATTACGGATATGGCGGGGTAAGCCTGAACCTCAGCAAGGGGCGCGTGTCATCCTTTCTCAACGGGGGTACTACGCAGGGCAACTATGAGACGCGTGAGAAGAATTACCGCTATTTTCCGCAGAACACCTGGAACAGCCGTGCCGACTACACCAATTACATGAATAGTTTCTACCTTCAGGGAGGTGTGGACGTATCGTTGGAACGGGACTGGACTGTAGGTATGCAGGCCATCTATAATCACAGTGCTCCCAAACCGGGCAACGCCCTTTCATGGACGGAAGTTTACGATGCCTCTACCGCCGTATTGGATTCTTTGCTGTACTCCAACAGTGACAAGGATACCAGTTCCGACCGCCTCAATCTGAATTTTCATACCGATAAGGTCTGGGATGACAAAGGCAAGAAAATGACTTGGGATGTGGATTACCTGCGTGACAACCGGGACGAAAATATGGGCTTTCTCTCGAAAACCCTCCTGCCTGACGGTACGGAGATTCCGGGTACAAACTTCGACTACAACTATCTGCAACATCGCAAGGTAGATGTAGTCTCCTCCGCTCTTGATTTCATCCTTCCTTTTGAAAAGTACAAGATAACGGCAGGTGCCAAGGTCTCCTTTACCAACACTCGCAACGGTATCAATTACGATACATCGGACCCTACGCTGGTGCAGGATGATTATTTCCGTTACAAGGAGCAAATCTATGCCTTATATGCTGATTATAGCCGTGAATATTCCGAACGTTTTTCCATGCAGTTGGGCTTGCGTATGGAGCACACCCGCACTACCGGTATTTCCGAAGCGAAGGATACGGAGGACAAGCACGACTATACGCGCTTGTTCCCTACTGTCTATCTGCTTTATTCGCCTACAGACGGGCATGCGCTGAACTTCAGTTTCTCCAACCGCATCTCCCGTCCGTCACAGAATATGGTCAATCCTTTTCCGTTCTATCAGAACAAGTACACTTACGCTTGCGGTCGTGAAGACTTGAAACCCAGTTATACTTACAATGCCGAACTGGGATATACGTTGAAGAATAACTTCAATGTTTCTGCCTATTATTCTTATTCGGACGATGTCTTCTTTCAGGTTGTGGACTTGGATGCTGAAACGAATGTGACCTCTTTCCTCTGGGAGAATTTCATGCAGACGCATGCTTTCGGGCTTAACAATTCATACACTTTCCGTACCAAATGGCTACAAACTTACGCCCAGCATGGAGTGAGCTATCGCCGGACCACCTCCAGCGCTGCCACCACCTCTCCCGAGGAGAAAGGGTGGGCTTATAACGCCAGCCTGCGCAACACTTTCTTCTTCAATGAAAAGAAGACTCTTCTGGCCACGTTGTCCGGTTCCTATTCTTCCCGTCAGTATCAGGGCATCTATCTGATGAGCCCCACTTACAGCGTCAGTGCAGGTATGCTTTATCGGTTGTTGAACAATAAGCTCAGCCTCAGCCTGAATGTCAACAATTTGTTTGTCAGCCATTCCAAATTGGAAACCATGTCCAACGGGTTGAAGATAATTGCCGACAATCAGTTTGCCTTTGCCAGTTTCCGTATCGGTGTATCCTATACTTTCGGTGGTGATATACGTAGTAAGGGTCAGCGGAACAGTAACGAGGATATTCAGAGGAGGCTATAATAAGAAGTTTATTGCGTGTTGGCAATTGGAAGAAAATATTTATCTTTGTGATACAAGCGATTGTAACAACGATTAATATAAAACCATGATGAAACAGAAACTTCTTTACCTTTTGCCACTCTTCCTATTGTCGGGATGTGGACAGGCTACTTACAAGAATGCATCTCTGCCGGCAGAAGAGCGTGCCGGACTTTTGCTGAAGGAACTGACGCTCGAAGAGAAGGTGTCCTTGATGATGGACAGCTCCAAACCAGTGGAACGCCTGGGCATCAAGCCCTATAACTGGTGGAATGAAGCGTTGCATGGAGTGGCGCGTGCCGGGCTGGCCACAGTGTTTCCCCAACCGATTGGTATGGCGGCATCTTTCTCACCGGAGACTGTATACGAGGTATTTACTGCTGTTTCTGATGAGGCCCGTGCCAAGAATGCCTACTATACATCCCAGGAAAGCCATGAACGCTATCAAGGATTGACGATGTGGACGCCTACAGTGAATATCTATCGCGACCCCCGCTGGGGAAGGGGTATAGAGACTTATGGGGAAGACCCTTATCTGACCAGCCGTATGGGTGTGATGGTTGTAAAAGGTTTGCAGGGTACGAACGATGGAAAATATGACAAGCTGCATGCTTGTGCCAAGCACTTTGCCGTACACTCCGGTCCGGAATGGAACCGCCATGAGTTTAATGCGGAAAATATCAAGCCCCGTGATTTGTATGAAACTTATCTTCCTCCTTTCGAAGCTTTGGTGAAAGAAGGAAAAGTGAAGGAGGTGATGTGTGCCTACAACCGTTTTGAGGGCGATCCTTGCTGCGGTAGCGACCGCCTGCTGATGCAGATTTTGCGCGATGAGTGGGGATTTGACGGTATTGTCCTTTCGGACTGTGGAGCTATTGCCGATTTTTACAGAGACTATGGTCATAAGACGCATCCTGATGCAGAGTCCGCTTCGGCAGTTGCGGTGCTGAGTGGAACTGACTTGGAGTGCGGTTCGAGTTACGAGGCCCTGGTAGAAGCGGTGAAGCAGGGAAAGATTGATGAAAAAGCAGTGGATGTAGCAGTCAAGCGTCTTTTGACGGCTCGCTTTGTCTTGGGTGAAATGGACGAGCCGGAGAAGGTGTCCTGGACCGGCATTCCTTTTTCTGTGGTGGCTTCTGCCGGACACGATTCTCTGGCGCTCGACATGGCGCGCAAGTCAATGACACTGCTTATGAACAAGGATAATACCTTGCCGTTGAAGCGTGGAGGGCTGACTATAGCCGTGATGGGTCCGAATGCCAATGATTCTGTGATGCAGTGGGGAAATTATAACGGTATGCCTCCGCACACAGTTACCATTCTGGACGGAATTAGAAAAGCTTTGGGGAGTGATGATCGGCTTATTTATGAACAAGGCTGCGGATGGGTGGAGAGAGCTCAGATACAGAGCGTCTTCAACCGTTGCAAGACTGCCGACGGGAAACCCGGATTTACTGCACGCTACTGGAATAACGTGACTCGTGACGGTGAGCCAGTCACTACTGCCCAAGTGACCACTCCTTTCCATTTCTGTACATCCGGTGCCACGGTTTTTGCTCCGGGTGTGAACCTTACCGACTTCTCGGCTACCTACAACAGCGTATTCACTCCCGACCAGTCGGGAGAGGTGGTCTTTGACATCTATGCTTATGGCTCAGGGAGATTGCGGATAAATGGGGAGGAAGTGAGAGGATTCTCCAATCAGCACGGTGGGCAGAAGAGTGCTTATACTTTGCAGGTACAAGCAGGAAAAACGTATGACGTTGAATTGGATTTTGAATATTTCCGTAGCGATGCACAGCTGAACTTTGACCTTGGATTTAAGAATGAAGTGGATGTGAGGAAATCTGTGGAGCGTGTAAAGGATGCTGATGTCGTGGTCTTTGTGGGAGGAGTCTCTCCGAACCTCGAAGGCGAGGAGATGGGTGTTGAGCTTCCCGGATTCAGAGGAGGCGACCGTACCGATATAGAGTTGCCTGCTGTCCAGCGGGAACTGATTGCCGCTTTGCACCGTGCCGGTAAAAAGGTGGTGTTGGTGAACTGTTCAGGTTCTCCTATCGGCTTGGAGCCGGAAACCGGGAGGTGTGGAGCTATCCTGCAGGCATGGTATCCCGGTCAGGCAGGTGGTACGGCTGTAGCCGAAGTCTTGTTCGGTGATTACAATCCGGCAGGACGCTTGCCGGTCACCTTCTACCGTAATGTGTCACAGCTTCCTGATTTTGAGGATTATAATATGACCGGCCGGACTTACCGTTACATGACCCAGGAACCGCTTTTCCCCTTCGGTCATGGATTGAGCTATACCTCTTTCTGCTATGGCGCTGTGGTGCTTGGTTCGGATAATATAAAGTCCGGTGAGAAATTGAGATTGAATGTCCCCGTAACCAATACCGGCAAATGTGACGGTGAAGAGGTTGTGCAGGTCTATTTGAAGAAAAACGATGATGTCGAAGGACCGAGCAAGGCATTGCGTGCTTTCAAACGGGTACATATCCCGGCAGGAAAGACGGTCGATGTAGAGTTTGATTTGGGCGATAAAGAGTTGGTGTGGTGGAATCCGCAAAGCAATACCATGTGCGTTTCCGAAGGCAGTTATGAAGTGATGGTGGGCGGTAGCTCGCAAACTGCTGATTTGCTGCGCCGGTCTTTTGTCATTCAGCCTTGATACATCACTGACAGAGTCAAAAAAAAGTTTTCCGCTTGAGGGTGAGTTATGACCCTCAAGCGGAATTTTTATATACTGGGAATACATGTTCTTAATAATCCTTAATACTATATGTTAACTCCCTTGTTTCTTTGTACTTCTCTAATTTTAATTGATATATTTGTGATATCATTATGATATCAATTAAATCTATAGAATATGGAAACAAAAGAGTGTGGTTTCAGTGGTTTCAAGATGAATGGCTTTTTGGCCTTGTTCCTTCATTTGGTAGTGCTTACGGCAGTGATAATCTTTGGGTTTATCATTTCTGTGCCTACCTTGATCCTTTCGGTGTGTCTGTGTCTGATATGGTTTATTATGTTTGCCGGCTATATGGAGCTGGAGCCGAACGAGGCGCGTGCTATGGTGTTCTTTGGTAAATATAAAGGGACGTTCAAGGAGACCGGCTTTTTCTGGGTAAACCCTTTCCTTAATAAGAAGAAGCTTTCGCTTCGTGCACGCAACCTGGATGTGGAGCCGATAAAGGTGAACGATAAGATTGGTAATCCTATTCTTATAGGACTGGTATTGGTGTGGAAGCTGAAGGACACCTATAAAGCCATGTTTGAGATTGATTCACAAACAATGGCTGCATCCGCTCCGACAGCGGGTAATGCGAACCAGGTCAGTCTTGGCAATGCGGTGGCCAACCGTATGAATGCGTTCGAGAATTTCGTCATGATACAGAGTGATGCCGCTCTTCGCCAGGTTGCCGGTCAGTATGCCTATGATGATAATGAGGCTGATACGGAAGAGTTGACACTTCGTTCGGGCGGTGAGGAAATCAATGAACAGCTGGAGCAGAAATTGAATGAACGCCTGGCCATGGCAGGTATGGAAGTGGTGGAAGCCCGCATCAACTATCTGGCGTATGCGCCCGAAATTGCCGCTGTGATGCTGCGTCGCCAGCAAGCATCTGCCATTATTACGGCACGCGAGAAGATTGTGGAAGGGGCAGTCTCTATGGTAAAAATGGCGCTCCATAAACTTTCTGAAGAAGAAATTGTTGAACTGGACGAAGACAAGAAAGCGGCAATGGTCAGCAATCTGTTGGTAGTGCTTTGTGCGGATGAGGCTGCTCAACCGGTAGTCAATACGGGAACGTTGAACCATTGATAAAGGATACGGATGAAAGAGATGGGGGTTATAGGACGATGGGCTCTTATACTGCTCTTGCTGGGCAATGTATATGGGGGCTTTGCACAAGATGCGAATACTGCGCGCGCGCAGCACATTTATGAATTGTTTGTGGCAGGGCAAGGTGACAGTATCCATGCGGCATTGAACCGGGAGTTGCAGAAGAAACTAGCTCCGGCACTCTTCAATGATTCTTTCCGGCAAGCAGAGAAAATGTTTGGTAAATCCATATCAAAAGGAGAATGGAAGACCGATTCTGCCCAGGGAATTACTATCTATTATTCCGATGTGGAATTTGAACGTTATAATCTCCGTTTTCTGGTGGCTTTTGATGCTGACGGGGCACTGAATACAATCCGGCTGGTCCCTGCACCTGCTGTTAGCACTGCCCAACCGGTAGCCTATGATAAGACAAAAATGGATGAAAGGGATATTACGCTGGGAGCCGACGGCTACAAGCTTCCCGGAACGTTGACTTTGCCCAAGCGGGCAGTCGGTCCGGATGCATGCAGGGTTCCTTGTGTTATTTTGGTACATGGTTCCGGTCCTCACGACCGTGACGAGACGATAGGTCCCAACAA
>ERZ779762.1098-NODE-1098-length-16052-cov-3.561855_pt1 | contig 16052 bp, 14 predicted proteins | sample MGYA00511887_ERZ779762 | MGnify/ENA primary metagenome ERZ779762 (study PRJEB29588, sample SAMEA2163052) | human gut metagenome | biome: human gut; feature: human-associated habitat; material: faeces | place: Denmark | collected 2008/2010 ...
AAAGACAAGAGCTGGAAGACGGATTAAAACCCCAGAAACTTCAGATCCTTTATGAAGACCAGGATTTACTTGTAGTAAACAAGCCGGCTGGTATGGTGACGCACCCATCCGGAAGCCATTATCAGGACAGCATTTCTAACCTGCTTGCAGCCTATTTTCGTGAAAAAAATGAGACAACACGCATTCGGTCCATTGGACGTCTGGATAAAGAGACCTCCGGGATTTTACTTTTTGCCAGAAACCAGGTGGCGGCAGCCAGATTGCAGAAGCAGAGGGAAGAAGGAAAGCTGCAGAAGAAATATCTGGCGCTTGCAGAAGGACATTTATCAGAAGCAACTGATTCTGTATTCTGGAAAGAAATTGCTATACCACTTGCCCCGGATCCGGAAAATCCCATGAAAATGACAATTTCTCCAGATGGACTGTTGCCAGGAAGCAGGAATGCAGTTACGTATTATAAGAACATAAAAAATTTCGGCAATGTGACTCTTGTTGAGCTTCAGTTGGAAACCGGACGAACCCATCAGATCCGGGTTCACATGGCAGGGATAGGTCACCCTCTTCTGGGAGATACGATGTACAATCCTAGAGTGTGTTTGAAAAATCATTCCCACAATCTGCACGCCCCACTTTGCGGTATATTTTGCCCGAATTCAGTTGCCGTAGCCCGCTACGGCGCCCTCATCCGGACAAAATCTCCCACAAATTGTGACGCACATCTTGCAGAAAGCCTTTTTCAAACACGCTCTAGGAGGTGGAAAGAATGAATTGGAAAGAATTATGGATGACACTTTTTGGAACCTGTGAATGGCTCGGACTCAATATGGGATTCTGGGTATCTATGGCTGCTGTGCTGCTGATTGTGATTATCATGAATGCCATATTCTGGGGAATGAAAACAAACCGCTGCAAATAGCTGCAGCGGTTTGTTTGAAGAAATCTGTCAGTCTATGCTGATTTTACTGCTTTTTAACCTCTGGTTTTTCCAAAAGCTTTTTAATACCCTGGATTGCTACCAGTACGCCAAGTATTAACAGCAGGACTGCAAATATTAGCTGTAAAGAATTTCCAAGATCAAGACCGGTGGTAACAAATGCCTTGGAAAGCTTTACAATTGTCATGCCAAGTGCTGTAAAGGTTACTGCCATCATGAATACCATTGGAACCCAGAGCATCCAGCCCTGACGTTTTGTCTTCTTTAAAAATACTGCACAGGCTACAAGCGCAAGCACAGATAACAGCTGGTTTGCAGAACCAAACAATGGCCAGATTTCTGCGTAACCCACTTTTGTAAGCAGATAGGCCAGTACAAGTGTGATAATCGTTGCAAAATATTTATTAGTCATCACCTTTAAAAACGGGTTCATATTTTCTTCATCTGTATCAGAATCAAGGAAAAACTCCTGGAAAGAGAGTCGTCCTACTCGTGCTACAGAGTCAAGTGATGTCAGTGCAAATGCAGATACAGCAAGGTTAATTAATGTAAATACTAATGAATGGGACAAACCAATCACAGAAAGGAAATTTGCAATCGCACCTGCAAAAATCTGCGGCTGGGTTGTCAGTCCCTGTGCTGCCGCCTCACCATCTGCAAAAGATGCTACTGCAATCAGTGCGATGATGGCAAGCATGCTTTCCATGAGCATTGCGCCAAATGAAACAGGGAGCATGTTCTTTTCATTTTTAATCTGTTTGGATGCAGTGCCTGAGGATACCAGGGAATGGAAGCCAGAAACCGCACCACAGGCAATCGTTACGAATAGAATCGGAAACATATACTGTCCATTAACATTAAAGCTTGTAAAAGCTTTTAGATTACAGGAAGGGTTAGCAACAAATACACCAATTACCGCACCCACAATCATAAAAATAAGCAGATAACTGTTCAGATAATCACGTGGCTGAAGCAATGCCCATACAGGTGCAACACTGGCTACCAGGATGTATGCAAATATAATAAGGTGCCAGGTTCCAAGACTTATATACATCGGGAATTTAAGTCCCAGTGCAATTGCGGCTACCAGTAAGACAATGGCAAAGGCTGTATTGATCCATTTATTGAATCTTGTGTATTTCAGGAAAAATCCAAGTCCAACAGCTTCTATTATGAATAACATGGAGGTAGTTGCGACAGCTCCGTTTGCGGCTACCTTTGTAACTTCGCCTGCGTCGTTTGCGGCAAATCCATTAAAGGTTCCTGCTACTACGTCTGCGAATGCTGCAACAACCAGAATACAGAACAACCAGCAGAATAAAAGGAATAATTTTTTTCCTAATTTTCCAATATATGCTTCGATGATATACCCGATTGTACGTCCTTTGTTCTTTACAGATGCATACATGGAAGCAAAATCCTGAACTGCACCAAAAAATACACCGCCAATCAGAATCCACAGCATAACTGGAAGCCAACCAAAAATTGCAGCCTGGATAGGTCCGTTGATCGGGCCTGCACCTGCAATTGAGGCAAACTGATGTCCGAATACAACATTAGTATCTGCAGGTACATAATCAACTCCGTCCTCCATCTCATATGCCGGAGTTTTTGCTTTTGGATCAATTCCCCATTTGTTCTGCAGATAGCGGCCATACAGAAGATATGCGCCACCCAGAACTACAATGGCAATCACCATCATCATAATTCCACTCATAATCTTTCTCCTCGTCTTTCTTTGAATATAGAATATATTAAAAACGCCCTTGTTATCCAACGGATAATAAAGGCGGAAATTTTCTTTATTAATTATCTAATGTTTTACTACTTTTTTTATAAAAATTCAAGAAGTATTTTGTATATGATTGACAATTTTACTCTAATGTTTTTGTGGAATTTTTCAATAAAAAGAATTAAGAGAAAAAATGGGAATGAACAGACGTGAATTTAGTGACTACTATGGTATTCCGTATCGCACCGTTCAAGATTGGGAAGCAGAAAAAAGAGAACTTCCAGATTATCTGTTACGTTTATTAAAGTATAGAGCAGAAATAGAATGTCGAATCGAAAGAGCAGGTAAATAGAATAATTTAACTAATGACTTAACTTTTTATTACCAGTTACGATGTAATGAACATAAAAAAAGAAACGAATATATTTTGGAATATTTTGGAAATCATTTCACAATTAAATAAGGCACTCTAATGAAAATCCAGCCCAGCTATTCATCGGAAAGACCATAGAAAAGCCAGGTTCAGATACACTGATTACTCCCAGTGCGTTCGGACCTGTTTTTTTGTTGCTATTGTTTCTTTCGACTGCCTTTGCCACGCTTACTTCCGGGGAATTTCGGAATATCGCATTTACGAAGAATGTCTATTAAAGTGACAAATTCATCTTTGGTGATTTTGCTATATTTGATTCCTAATTGTTTCAGGAATATGGAAACCCTGTTTATAAACCAGGAGAACATCATGCAGCTTGAATAGTTCTGGTTTTGATCAGTGATTTCAAGTAGGCGCATTCTTCATCTGATATTGCTATACTATAAGGTAATGCTGGCATAATTGACCTCCATAAAATGTATTTATTAAGTTCATCGTACCAGATATTGAAACTATCAACAACTTAATTTGTGTTATGTTAGTTTACTACTGCACTTTTTTAACCAGATTTTCATTGTATGATATGAAATAATTGAGTATAATGATTACAACTTGTAAATTATATTGTAAAAACAAAGGAGTGAAAAAGTTATGAGAAGAAAAAACATGTGGGCCGGCAGACTGACAGCAATCCTGCTTTGCACTGTTTTATCAGCAGAGCCAATTGCAATCTATGCAGAAGATTTTTCTGATGGAATTGCAAATACAGAGATGCAGGATAAAACAGAAATTCCAGAAAGTACAGAATCTTATCAGAACGCCGAATCTCAAGTGGATGCGGATCCGGAATCCCTGTCAGATGAATTCGAATCACCTGAGCAGGATTTCGAATCGGAAGAGGATGCATTTTCATCCGGAATCCCGGATGCACAATCAGAAGATGCGCCATCTGCAGAGGCTGTGCGAAGTGGAACCTGTGGAAAGAACGTTACATGGACTCTGCAGAATGGAGTATTAACTGTAGAGGGAAACGGCACAATGGATGATTTTTACAAAATAGTAGACTGGGAAACAGGTGAACCGGTAAATTCACATCTGTGTCCATGGGAAGATTATGCAGATGAGATCGTGGAAGCAGATATCAAAGACGGAGTTACATCAATAGGTGACATTGCATTTTTTAACTGTAATAATCTTCGAAAAGTTGTGATTGGAAATTCTGTGAAGCGAATCGGTGAAAAAGCTTTTGCAAACGATCAAACTCTGACAGACATTACTATCGGAAACTCTCTGGAAAGCATTGAAGATGATGCTCTTTATGGATGTGGCATAAAAAAGCTTGTATTACCTGCAAGTCTGAAAGAGATAAGTTCCTTTGGTCTGGTTTCTTTATGGGAGCTGGAGGAAATAGATATTCCGGATAATGGCGTTTTTAAGTCCATAGATGGAGCTCTATATATAGATCAGGGAAAAACACTTTTACTCTATCCACCCAAACGTACGGGTGAATATGTGATCCCGGATGGAGTGACTGCGATTGGAGGAAACGCTTTCTCATCTACACATCTTACAAAAGTTGTAATTCCGGATACGGTTAAGGAAATCGGAATGTGTGCATTTAGTTACAGTAACTATCTTACTACTATCATTTTTGGGAATGGAATTACAGAAATTCCATCGATGTGCTGTTTTTACTGCAAAGCACTTACTTCTGTGACACTTCCAGAAGGGCTGAAAACAATAGAATATTCTGCTTTTGATTCCTGCACATCATTAAAAAGCATCACTGTTCCTTCTACCGTTACAAACTTAGGACAGGACGCATTTGATAATGGAACAAAAGTAACTTTTCTGAATCCGTCTTTCTCCCGGCTGGAGGATGGCAGCTACATAAACGGAATCAATGTAAACGTAGAGGCAAAAGAAATGTATGCAAAAGCCTTTCAGGTCCTTGATCTTGTAAATAAGGAAAGAGCAAAGCAGGGTCTCTCACCACTAACAATGGACAGCAGCCTTCTTGATACTGCGATGCAGAGAGGATTTGAAAATGTACTCTACTGGTCTCACACCAGACCGAACGGTCAGGATTGTTTTTCCGCTAATAGTCTAATGATGGGAGAGAATATTGCAATGGGGCCTGATGCTGCCGGGCAGGTTATGAACCTGTGGATGAATTCAGAGGGACACAGAAACAATATTTTGTCAGCAAGATTCAGAAGTATCGGAATTGGATGTGTATGTTACCAGGGAATCTACTATTGGGTACAGTGCTTTGGTGAACAGCTGAGTTCAACAGCAGACAGCACCTCTTATACAGACAAAACCAACAGCAGAAATGTACTGGTAAACTACACCCCAAAATATTATAAAGCATCCCTGCAGGTTTCAAAAACATCACTGCAGAAAGGCCAGACAGGGGAAGTAAATATTTTCTGGGATGATCTGCCGCTTAAAGGTTCCGGTGCGGTCATAGAATCTTCTGATCCATCTGTATGTACAGTAAAGGATGGAATCATTACAGCAGTCGGAGAAGGAAAAGCAGATATCCGTATGTATTTTGAAGGACATCCGGAAACGACTCTTACCAAAACGATTCAGGTTACAAAGCCCGCAACCGTCCAGAAAAAAGTAAAAGTTACATTTAATGCCAATGGCGGATCCGTAAGTATAAAATCCAAAAATATAACTGTGAAATCTAAAATCGGAAAACTCCCGATACCTCGCAGAAAAGGCTATGTTTTCGCTGGATGGTATACTGCAAAGACCAAAGGAAAGAAAGTGATTTCTTCTACTAAGATAACTAAAAAACAAACCTTGTATGCTCATTGGAAAAGAGCATAAACTATATAGTGAGACTGTGAGAAAAAGTCTGTAAATAAGATTCTTCTATGATATGCAAGGGTGGCAAGCCTGAAAATCAGGCTTCTCACCCTTGTTTTATATATAACAGTTGTTGAATGGCATGTCAAGAGCAGGCGGTTTTCCGCCCGTCTTATTCGCCTGTTTATTCGTTACTCTGGGAGGCGTCCTTCGTACATAATACTCAGTTCACCATACACCTGTGCCCAGTTGCGGATCGTACTGGTCCATTTCTTTGTAGCTTCAAATGTGGCAAGATACAGTGCCTTTAATAGAGCTGTATCGCTTGGAAATACGCTTCTCTGGCGATTCAGTTTCCGGTAGGTAGAATTCAGGGATTCAATAGCATTTGTAGTATAAATCACCGTTCTGACCGTCGTTGAAAATTTAAAGATCGGCGAGATTGCGTCCCAGTTATCCTTCCAGCGCTTCATGGAATTCGGATATTTCGGTGTCCATTTTTCTGTTACACGCTCTAAGGCTGCCAGAGCTTTCTTTTCATCTGTGGCCTGATAAATGGTTTTCAGATCCGTAGCGAAGGCTTTTCTGTCTTTATCCGGGACATATTTCAACGTGTTTCTTACCTGGTGTACAATACAGCGCTGGTATTCCGTCTTTGGAAAAGCTGCTGCGATCGCTTCTTTGATTCCGGTTAAACCATCGGCACAGATGATTAATACATCTTTGACACCACGATTTTTCAGTTCATTCATAACGGAAAGCCAGTATTTTGCGCTTTCGTTATCGCCAACACTGATGGTTAAAACTTCTTTTTTTCCTTCCGTGTTGATTCCCAGAATCACGTAAGCAGCAAGCTTTCGGATCACGCCATTATCCCTTACAGAATAATGGATTGCATCGATGTAGAGAATAGGATAGACCTCGTCCAGTGGCCGGTTCTGCCAGTCTTCAATCCGTGGCAGAATCTTATCCGTCACATCAGAAATTTGAACATAAAGCAAAAAAATTCCCCCGCACCAGCTACTTCCGGTACAGGGGATTTGTCATACTTTATTTTGTTTTCTTCTTTAAAAATCCAATCGATGTCTTACAGATCAGTTTATCGAAAATCATAAACATTGCCGGCAGAATCAGGATAACAACGACCATACTGATGATCGCGCCCCGCGCAAGCAGGGTACAGATGGAACCGATCATCTCAACCTGAGAGTAGCAGGCTACACCGAAGGTTGCGGCAAAGAAACTCAGGCCACTGCTGATGATGGACGGCATACTGGTCTTATGCGCAATACTGATAGCTTCTTTTTTGTCTTTTCCATTCTGGCGCTCTTTCTGATAACGGGTTGTCATCAGGATAGCGTAGTCCACGGTTGCACCGAGCTGAATCGCTCCGATTACGATGCTGGCCACGAATGGAAGGCTGGTTCCCTGATAATACGGGATTGCCATATTCAGCATAATTGCAAACTCGATGACTGCTACCAGAATAATCGGCAGAGAAATCGATTTGAAGATCAGCAGAATGATGATAAAGATTGCACCAATGGAAAGCACGTTTACGTTGACAAGGTCAGCATCGGTAACATCCTGCAGGTCTTTCATCAACGGTGCTTCACCGATGACCATTCCATCTTTATCGTAGGATTTTACGATTTTGTCAATCGCTTTGACCTGTTCGTTTACTTCATCTGTTGCGGACTCATATTCAGAGCTCACAAATGCAAGCTCATACTCATCGCTCTGCAGCATGCTTCGGAGATTTTCCGGGATCATGGATTCCGGAATCGTCGGTCCAAGCAGGGAACTCATGCTGATGGTCGATTTGACACCTTTTACGTTGCCGATCTCCTCCATCATTTTCTTTTTCTGTTTGGAATCCATATCGCGATCCATCATCACAATATGCATGTTGCTTACGTCAAACTGCGCTTTTACTTCATCGTTTGCCACGTTGCAGTCCAGGGTAGATGGAAGGGAACGTGCGATGTTGTAATAAATCTGGGTATGATTGTTTCCGTAGATCGACGGGAACAGCAGAACCAGGAAGATCACAACCCATACTTTATAATGTTTGGTGATAAAGGCGGACGGTTTATCCAGGCTTTTTACCAGCGGTTTGTGTCTCGTTTTCTCAATTGCCTTGTCAAATACCAGAACCATGGCCGGCAGGACGGTGACACAGCAGACAACGCCGATCAAAACACCTTTTGCCATAACGATACCAAGGTCGCGGCCAAGGGCAAAGGTCATAACACACAGTGCCAGGAAACCGGCTACGGTGGTAACGGAGCTTCCGGCTACGGATTTGAACGTGTTGGCGATTGCATGGCCCATCGCACGCTCTTTGTCATTATCAAACCGTACTTTGTTTGCCTGATAACTTTCCAGAAGGAAAATGGAATAATCCATCGTAACGCCAAGCTGAAGTACCGCGGTCAGTGCCTGTGTGATATAGGATATCTGCCCCAGGAAGATATTGGTTCCCATATTGTAAAGGATGGCTAATCCGATACACAAAAGGAACAATACCGGTGTTACGATCGACTCCATTGTAATAAGCAGTACGATCAATGCCAGAATACCCGCAATAACAATGTATACCGGAAGTTCTGCCTGTACCAGATTCTTAATATCGGTAACGATTCCTGACATACCACTGATAAATGCCTGATCTTTTACCAGGTTTCTCATATCCGTGACTGCCTGCATCGTATCCTCGGACGATGTCGTGTTATCAAACAATGCGATCATCATCGTCGCATCTCCATTGAACAATGCTTCTTTTAATTCACTTGGAAGCATGTCGGTCGGCAGTGAAATATCTGCTACACTATCATACCATATGATTTTTTCAACATGATCTACTTTCTCCAATTTTTCTTTCAGAGCAACCACGTCTTTGTTATCCATATTTTCCACAATAACCATGGAAAATGCCCCCATACCAAATTCGTCTACCATGATATCCTGACCGGATACTGTTTCGAGTGAATCTGGCAGATAACTAAGTACATCATAATTGACTCTCGTCTTGATCATACCGATCATCGATGGGATGATCAGCAGTACGCCAAGAATAAGAATGAATAATTTGTGCTTTGTAATAAACTTTCCAAACTTAACCATTTGCTGGCAACCTCCTTTTGATACTTATTATCAAAAATGACTAGTAGTCATTTCTTAAGCTACCAGTAGTCTACCACAAAAATGACCAGCGGTCAATATTTTTTTGAAAAAAATTTACTTATTAAAAAATTCCCCCTATGGTCTTTTGCCACAGGGGGAGTTTTTATCCTCTCTATTCTGCCCCCAAAATACGTTTCGCATTTTCCACGCGCTCCGCGGTCGGGGGATCAATTCCTTCTAATTTGTAAGGGATTCCGAGATTTTTCCATTTAAACACGCCCAGCGTATGATAGGGAAGAACCTCTACCCGTTCTACCGTTTTCAACGTCTTAATAAAATCTGCAAGACATTGAAGATATTCATCGGTATCATTACGCTCCGGAACCAATACATGGCGAATCCACATCGGCTGCCCCATGTCGGACATCTGCCTTGCCATCTCCAGTATATTTTTCCCGGTTTTTCCCGTCAGAATCTTGTGCTGTTCTTCGTCAATGTGCTTGATGTCTAACATGACAAGATCCGTTACTTTCATCAGTTCTTTCCATTTTGAATAAAATGGTTCTTCTGTCGTAAAGGGATTTCCACTGGTATCCAGGGTCGTATGAATGCCCATTTCCTTTGCTTTTTGAAATAATTCCAATAAAAAGTCGATCTGTAATAACGGTTCTCCACCGCTCACAGTAATACCGCCCTCACTTCCCCAGTAAGGACGGTATCTGTTTGCAGTTTTTAATAATTGAGAAACCGTGTATTCTTTCCCTGCTTTGATGTCCCAAGTGTCCGGATTGTGGCAGAACTGACAACGCATGTTGCAGCCACTCAGAAAAATGATATACCGTACTCCTGGTCCATCCGCAGAACCGAAACTTTCCAAAGAATGGACATAACCAATTCTTTCTTCCACGGGTAAGCCTCCAATTATAATTTTTTAACTCTCTGCGAATTGCTCCGTTGCCGGTGCAACTCGGATATTACAACGTTTCATGGCAGGTTCTTGCGATAACGTCAAGCTGCTGCTCTCTTGTCAGGTCGATGAATTTTACAGCATAACCGGATACACGGATCGTAAAGTTTGCATACTCTTCTTTTTCCGGATGTTCCATTGCATCGATCAGTTTTTCCTTACCAAATACGTTGACATTCAAATGATGTGCTCCCTGATCAAAGTAACCATCCATTACCTGAACAAGGTTCTTCACGCGCTCTTCATGTGTATTTCCAAGTGCTCCCGGATTGATGGTCTGCGTATTAGAGATACCATCCAGTGCTTCTTCATAAGGAAGTTTTGCAACGGAGTTCAAGGAAGCAAGAAGACCATTCTGCTCTGCTCCGTATGCCGGGTTTGCACCAGGTGACAATGGCTCACCTGCTTTTCTTCCATCCGGAAGCGCACCGGTTGCTTTACCATAAACGACGTTGGATGTGATCGTAAGGATCGATGTCGTAGGCTCAGAATCACGGTAAGTATGGCAGTTGCGAAGTTTATCCATGAATGTACGGAGAAGCCATACAGCGATCTCATCAGCACGTGGATCATCGTTACCATAACGTGGGAAGTCTCCCTCTACTTTGTAATCTACAGCCAATCCATCTTCATCACGGATTACATTTACTTTTGCATATTTAATCGCAGAAAGGGAATCTACTACATGAGAGAATCCTGCAATACCTGTTGCGAAAGTACGTCTTACATCCGTATCGATCAATGCCATCTGGGATGCTTCATAATAATATTTATCGTGCATGTAGTGGATCATGTTCAATGTCTCTACATACGTCTGGGCAAGCCATGTCATCATCTTGTCGTATTTATCCATGACTTCATCATAGTCAAGTACATCGCTTGTGATCGGACGATATTCCGGTCCAACCTGTACTTTGTTTTTCTCATCGATACCACCGTTGATCGCGTAAAGGAGACATTTTGCAAGGTTTGCACGAGCTCCGAAGAACTGGATCTCTTTTCCTGTCTCTGTCGCAGATACACAGCAGCATACCGAATAATCATCGCCCCATACCGGACGCATTACATCATCATTTTCATACTGTACTGAACTTGTCTCAATGGAAATGTGAGATGCGTATTTCTTAAATGCCTCTGGCAAATGAGAAGAATACAACACTGTCAGGTTTGGCTCCGGAGATGGTCCCATGTTTTCCAATGTATGAAGGAAACGGAAACATGTCTTTGTTACCTGGGAGCGTCCGTCCATACCAATACCGGCAACGTCTACGGTAGCCCATACAGGGTCTCCGGAGAACAACTGGTTGTAAGACTCGATACGAGCGAATTTAACCATACGGAATTTCATTGTCATATGGTCAACCAGTTCCTGTGCCTCTACCTCTGTCAATGTTCCATTGGCAAGGTCTCTTTCAATGTAAATATCAAGGAATGTGGAAACACGTCCAACACTCATTGCGGCACCATTCTGTGTCTTGATGGCAGCAAGATATCCAAAATACAGCCACTGGAATGCTTCTTTTGCATCTTTCGCAGGTTCGGAAATATCATAACCATAAGAAGCAGCCATTTCTTTCATGCCTTTCAGACATTTAATCTGCTCTGCAATCTCTTCGCGGATACGATAGTCTTTACTGCGCATGCTGCGGCGTTCGCTTCCTGCAAAATCTTTCTCTTTCTCTTCAATCAGGGCATCGATACCATACAATGCCACACGGCGGTAGTCGCCGACGATACGTCCACGTCCGTAAGTATCCGGAAGTCCGGTCAAAATCTTATTGTGACGCATACGTTTCATCTCAGGTGTGTATACTTCAAATACCGCATCACTGTGTGTTTTGTGATACTTGGTAAAAATCTCATGCAATTTCGGATTTGGCTGATAACCATACATCGTGCAGGACTGCTCTGCCATACGGATACCACCATAAGGCATAAATGCACGTTTCAATGGCTTATCTGTCTGAAGACCAACTACTTTTTCCAAATCCTTTAAGTCTTCACTGATATATCCAGGGCCATAGGATGTCAAAGAGGAAACAACCTCTGTCTCCATGTCCAGAACGCCGCCTTTTTTTCTTTCTTCTTTCTGCAATTCCTGTAATTTGCCCCAAAGTTTATCGGTGGCTTCTGTTGGTCCTGCTAAAAAGGACTCATCTCCATCATAAGGTTTGTAGTTTTTTTGGATAAAGTCACGTACATCGATTCCTTCTTTCCAAAGTCTTCCGGAAAATCCTTCCCATTGTTTAAATTCTCTCATCATAGGCCTCCATAATATTTTCTTCTCAAAACATGTTTTCCGTAATAGTATTCAATATACCCAGTTATACACTATCCAATCATAAATTTGATCTCGGCCTCACATGCCACCTTGCCATCTACTGTGGCTACTGCTTTTCCAACGCCCATCGGACCTTTGCATTTGATGATCTCGGTCTCTAAGCGAAGGCGGTCCCCCGGCACTACCTGTTTGCGGAATTTTGCCTTATCGATACCACCAAAAAAGGCAAGTTTTCCTTTGTTTTCAGGCAGACTGAGAACGGCTACTGCACCTACCTGTGCCAGTGCTTCCACGATCAAAACCCCCGGCATAACCGGCTGCTGTGGAAAATGTCCCTGAAAAAACGGTTCATTGACAGTTACATTTTTGTATCCAACGGCTTTCACTCCCGGCTCCATCTCTTCAATGCAGTCTACGAGCAAAAATGGATAGCGATGCGGTATAATCTCTTTAATACCATTTACATCTAACAACATATTTTTTTGTCCTCCATATCTGTATAACATATTTTTTCATAACTTACAAGTGGGAATTCTATCCTAAAAGCGCAGGAAACTATCAATTCCATATCTTCCCGCGCTTTTTGAGATTTTTATTCATTAAAACTTTTAAAGATCAAAGATGCATTATGTCCACCAAATCCGAGAGAGTTACTGAGAACGGTGTTCACTTCCATATCAATTCCCTGGTCTTTGACGCAGTCAAGATCACATTCCGGATCCGGATCTGTCAAACCGGCATTGACATGTACATAATTGTCCATAATCGACTTGATACTTGCGATGGATTCTACACCACCGGCAGCACCAAGAAGGTGTCCTACCATAGATTTTGTAGAACTTACTTTACAATGATAAGCAGCCTCTTCGCCAAGAGCCAGTTTGATCGCTCTTGTCTCAAACATATCGTTCATATGTGTACTGGTACCATGTGCATTGATATAATCAATGTCTTCCGGTTTTACACCGGCATCTTTCATCGCGAATTCGATGGCTTTTGCTGCTCCGCTTCCATCTTCTGCCGGTGAAGTAATATGATAAGCATCGTTTGTCGCACCATATCCTACAATCTCTGCATAAATCTTTGCGCCACGTTTTTTCGCATGCTCCAATTCTTCCATAACAAGAATGCCGGCACCTTCACCCATAACAAAACCATTACGGTTGATATCAAATGGGATCGAAGCTTTCATCGGATCGGTTGACAATGACAATGCTGTCATACTGGTAAATCCTGCCACACCAAGCTCCGTGATCGCAGCTTCTGCACCACCGGCAACCATAACGTCCGCTTCGCCATACTGAATCGAACGGAATGCTTCCCCAATATTGTGATTTCCGGTTGCACATGCGGTTACGATGTTGATATTTTTTCCTTTTAATCCAAGCTGGATTGCTACATTTCCCGCGGCAATGTTTGAGATCAGCATCGGAATCATCAAAGGAGACACACGGTTTGGTCCCTTATCAAGCAGTTTCTTGTACTCACGTTCCATACACTGGAGACTTCCGATACCACATCCTACACTAACGCCGACCATAAACGGATCTTCTTTTTCCAGATCCAGTTCACTGTCTTCGAGTGCCTGTTTGGATGCCGCTACGGCAAACTGTGCAAAACGCTCCATACGGCGTGCCGACTTCGGATCCATAAATTCCTTTGGATCAAAATCTTTTACTTCCGCTGCCAGCTTTGCTTTATAATCTGTTGTATCGATCTGCGTGATCGGTCCGATTCCCACAACGCCTTTTTTAATGTTACTCCAAAATTCGTCCACGGTATTTCCAATCGGAGTGATAGCTCCCATTCCCGTGATGACTACTCTTCTACTCATGAAATAATCCTCCTAAAATAATTTTCGAACTTTTGTGTGATATCTGCGAATTGCTCCGCAGCAAGCACGATCAACTTTTGACCTTTTGACCCTGATATCACATTGCAATCCCACCATCGACACAAATCACCTGGCCTGTGATGTATTTGGCTTTATCCGATGCCAAAAAGACAACCGTTTCCGCAATGTCCTCTACTTCTCCAAAACGTCCCAATGGAATCGTCGCTACGGCTGCCTCTTTCACGGAATCCGAGAGAACATCTGTCATCTCTGTCGCTACAAATCCCGGTGCCACTGCATTTACCGTAATATTACGGGATGCCAGTTCTTTTGCTGCCGCCTTGGTAAGACCGATCACACCGGCTTTGGAAGCAGAATAGTTTGCCTGTCCCATATTTCCGATCACTCCCGAAACGGAAGCAATGTTGATAATACGTCCCTGTCTCTGTTTCATCATTGGACGGGTAACAAATTTCACTCCATGGAATGTTCCGGCAAGATTTGTCTGAATAACACTCTGGAACTCCTCTTCTGACATTTTCATGATCAAATTGTCCTTTGTAATTCCGGCATTGTTGACAAGAATGTCAATCTTACCATATTCTTTTACCACATTGGCAAAAAATTCCTTTGCTGCCTCAAAATCGCTAATATTACACTGAATCGCTGTGGCTTTCCCACCTGCTTCTTCAATCGTGCGAACCACTTCTTCTGCACGGTCTTTCGAACCATTGTAATTGACAACAACCATCGCGCCTTCTCTTGCCAGCGCAAGGGCGATACCACGTCCGATACCACGTCCGGCTCCGGTCACTACGGCAATCTTATTTTCTAATAACATAAGGTTTCCTTTCTTAACTAAGTGCTGCTACAACTGCTTCTAATTCTTCCATTGTACCGACGCTGTAAGTCGTCAATTCTTTTCCAATGGCTTTTCCTATCTTTTTATTAAAACCGGCAAGTGTTCTGCCAGGTCCCAATTCAATAAACGTATCCACGCCATCTGCCACCATCGTCTCTACCGACTGCTGCCAGCGCACGGAAGAGGATACCTGTTTCACAAGCAGCGGCTTGATCTCTTCTTTGTTTGTTATGTAGGAAGCATTTACATTTGCCACATAAGGAATCTGTGGTGCCTCAATTTCGATCGTATCCAAAACTTTTTCCAGTTTCTCTCCTGCTCCTTTTAACAGGTCAGAATGGAATGGGCCGCTTACATTGAGCATAACGGCACGTCTTGCGCCTGCCTCTTTACATTTTTCTGCTCCCTGCTCTACAGATTCTTTCTTTCCTGAAATAACGATCTGTCCCGGACAATTGTAATTGGCAACTTGAACCTGTGGAATATCCGCAATTGCTTTTTCAATTTCTGCACTTTCCAGTCCCATGATCGCAGCCATGCCGCCTACGCCGGCTGGAACTTCTTCCTGCATATAAATACCACGCTTGCGCACTGCTTTTGCTGCATCGATGTAATTCATCGAATTCGCAGCTACCAGAGCACAATATTCACCGAGGCTCAGTCCGGCTGCTACGTCCGGCTTAATCCCGCGGTCTTTCAACACTTCCATAATAGCTACGCTTGTCGTAAGCAGCGCAACCTGTGTATATTCTGTAATATTAATGTCGTCATTTTCCTCAAAGCACAATGCCTTCAAGTCCAGTTCGACAGCTTCACTTGCCTTATCAAAAATCTCTTTTGCAATCGGAGAAGTCTCATAAAACTCTTTTCCCATACCAACTTTCTGGGAACCTTGTCCCGGAAATACAAATGCAATCTTACTCATCTTTTCCTCCATTCCATGTAACGATGACAAAATAACACAACTTTAACACCAGGAGCCTTTTGCTGATGGTGTCAAAATAAGCCCATATTTTGAAATGGTGGCTGACAATTCTGTCCTCTGACAAAACTGGCAACCACACCATTCACATTTGTTAGTCACAATATTTCGGATGTAATTATTCCACGCCTTTGTCTTTCA
>ERZ779762.1099-NODE-1099-length-16042-cov-2.757053_pt1 | contig 16042 bp, 15 predicted proteins | sample MGYA00511887_ERZ779762 | MGnify/ENA primary metagenome ERZ779762 (study PRJEB29588, sample SAMEA2163052) | human gut metagenome | biome: human gut; feature: human-associated habitat; material: faeces | place: Denmark | collected 2008/2010 ...
TTGGGATTCTCTCGGGAAATGTCGCACCACATTTTCCATGTAACCCGTCAACGTATCAGTTCATTATAAAAATATCAAATTTTTGTCTTGACAACTGAGCCACTATATTTACTGTAGTATGGCAGGTCGCATTTGCAAGTATACTGGGAGTATACCATTGCTATGGATTTACCGGAAATTTTATACCGGATTATCTGATGACATATTGCAGAAATTTTGTTATGGCATTTCCGCTGCAGCTTATTATCGTAGGTCCGCTTGCAAGACTGATATTCCGGAAAATATTTATGAAGCGCACAAAGGCAAAATGCACCAATGATATTCAAAATGAAGATGAGCAGATTGTGGAGAAAACAATGTAATTCCCCCCTTGACGTTCTCACGACATTTTGTTAAAATAATTTTTGCTTAAAACTGAATACGATAGGGCGCAGACGTTACACATTTCTTTGTGAGTCTGTGCTACGGTCCGGACATCCATAATCCTAGTATAGCAATCAGGAATGTGGATGTTTTTGATTGAAAGGAGATAACGAATGGAAAATGAATTATTCGAAAGGGCTTCTGTGCCGAAAGCTTATATGAAACTTGCGCTGCCGGTCGTGCTGAGCATGATGGTTTCTCTTGTATATAATATGGTAGATACGTATTTTATCGCGCTGACAGGAAAGCAGGAACTGGTGGCAGGTGTGTCATTGGCGGCTCCCATCTTTACGCTGATGATCGCGTTTGGAGATATCTTTGGATTGGGAGGAAGTTCCCTGATTTCCCGACTGTTTGGCGAAAAAAGAGAGGAAGAGGCAAAGCGGGCGAGCGCATTCTGTCTGTGGGCGGCGATCGGATTTGGAATCTTTGTTACCATTGTGCTGCTTGTATTTCGCACACCGATTTTGAAACTGCTGGGTACGGATGCGGCGACATTTGAGTATGCGGGCGAGTATTATACGTGGATTGCAGTCGGAGCAGCTTCTATTATATTGGGACTTGTGCCGAGTAACATTCTGCGGACGGAGGGACTTGCCACGCAGGCGATGGCGGGCTCGATTATTGGTTCCATCGCCAATATTATTCTGGATCCGGTTTTTATCTTCGGACTGGGACAGGGAGCTGCGGGAGCGGCGATGGCGACCGTGATCGGAAATGTGATCGCAGATGTATATTATATTTATGTGATGAATAAAAAGGCAAAACGTCTTTCCGTTTCGCTAAAAGAAATAAAAATTCCGGGGACAATGATCCGCGATATACTTGTTATCGGAATCCCGGCATCCATCACCAATTTGATGCAGAGTATCATGATCATGATAACAAACCATTATCTGATCGCGTATGGAACGGACAAAGTGGCAGCGATGGGAATTGCGTTAAAAGCCAATATGATCTCCGCGTTTATTTTAGTCGGTTTTGCCTTTGGCGGGCAGCCGCTTGTCGGTTACAATTATGGGGCAAAAAATAAAAAGAGATTAAAAGAAATTTTACGGTTTGCGTACTTGTTTGAAGCAGGACTTGCACTGGTATTTACCATTTTAATCAGCGTATTTGCGCCGGCGATCATAAAGATATTTATGAATCAATCCGATATTATAACGAATGGAGCGATGATGCTGCGGTTTCAGCAGCTTGGTATGGTATTTATGGCGGTTACGCTCGTATCGACCTGCGTATGTCAGTCTGTCGGAAGCGCCGCAGGGGCGTTTGTTCTGTCGATCAGCCGGCAGGGAGTGTTGTATGCTGTTTTACTGATTGTATTAAATGGTATATTTGGTTATACTGGTATTGTTGCGACGCAGGCGTGTGCCGATGTGCTGACGGCGGTGATTGCCGCGGGCATCATCAGAAAAGTGTTAGGAGGAATGAAAAATGAGATACAATACGATCATATTTGATCTGGATGGAACATTATTAAATACATTGGAGGATCTGTGTGACAGTGTTAATGTCATCATGGAGCGTTTTGGCTGGAAGACACACAGTCTCGAAGAGATCCGCCGGTTTGTCGGCAATGGCATCGGAAAACTGATGGAACGTGCGACGCCGGAGGGCAGGGAAAATCCGCAGTTTGAAGAGGCATTTGAAGCGTTTCGGGCATATTATACGGATCATTGCCAGATTAAGACGAGAGCCTATGACGGTGTCGTGAATCTGATGAACGAATTGAAAGAAAATGGTGCGAAATTGGCAATTGTTTCCAATAAAAACGATGCGGCAGTGAAAGAGTTAAATGAAATTTACTTTTCCGGATGTGTCAGTGCGGCGATTGGGGAAGTCGAAGGAAGACAGAGAAAACCGGCACCGGATGAGGTTTATGCGGCACTGGAAGAACTGGGAGCGACCAAAGATGAGGCTGTTTACATCGGAGATTCCGAAGTGGATTATGCGACGGCTTGCGCCAGCGGACTTCCGTGTGTACTCGTAAGCTGGGGATTTCGCGATAAAGAACTTTTGGAGAGTTTTGATGCTGAGAAAGTTGTCGATAATGTAAAAGATTTACGCGAATTTCTCTTCGATTTTACACAAAAATGATTATGAATTTTACATTTGCATCGTATGATGAAATCAGAGTGAAAAGAAAGATTTATCGATGTGAATGGAGGAATTCATTATGAGCGAAAAACAAAGAAAACCGTGGTATCTCAATAACCCGGAATTATTTATGACAATGTTATTGATAGGTTGCTTTTTAGTAGGCGGCAGTATTGCGTTTACTTTAAGCAGCCTTTTTTGCAGCCATGCAGCACAGGCGAGAGAGCTGGCACTTACCGCATCCTGCCTGATCACAGTAGCCGTCGGAGGTGTCGGCGGATACCTGTGGCTCATCAAAAAAAGTGAGGAATATTGATTACTTACATTTTTCAAAGATTTTACATAAAAGTGATTTTATATTTTACAAATGACACGTAAGATGTGAAACATGATCACGGCAGAGACCGGATCAGAAAAAAGAGACGAATATGCCGGCGAGAAGTCCGGGATAGAAATGGAGGAAAACAAATTATGAAGATGAAGAAAGTATTGGCGACAGTTTTGAGCGCAGTAATGATCGCAGGATGCCTGACAGGCTGTGGCAGCAGTTCAGGAGATTCCGCAGGAACAAGTACAGGAGATAACGCAGGTTCAGGATTTGACAGCAGCAAAGCAATCACCGTTGTATCCAGAGAAGATGGATCCGGTACAAGAGGCGCATTTATCGAGTTATTCGGTATCGAAGAAAAAGATGCAGATGGCAATAAAGTGGATAACACAACCGAAGATGCCAGTGTAACAAATAACACATCTGTTATGATGAGCACCGTAGCAGGAAATGAATATGCCATCGGTTATATTTCCCTCGGATCTTTGAATGATTCGGTAAAAGCAGTAAAAATTGACGGAAATGAAGCAACGGTTGACAATATCAAGAGTGGTACATACAAAATTTCCCGTCCGTTTAATATTGTGACAAAAGACGGTTTGAGCGATGTGGCACAAGACTTTATCGACTATATCCTGAGTTCTGACGGACAGGGCGTTATCGAGAAAAACGGTTACATCAAAAACTCCGATAATGGTGCTTATGCAGGAAGCAAACCAAAAGGAAAAGTTGTTGTAGCAGGTTCTTCTTCCGTATCTCCGGTTATGGAAAAACTGAAAGAAGCTTACACGGCAGTAAATCCGGATGCAGAAATTGAAATCCAGACATCTGACTCAACTACTGGTGTAGAATCAGCGATCAGCGGCATTTGCGATATCGGTATGGCATCTCGTGAAGTGAAAGACACAGAGACATCCCAGGGCGTAAAAGCGACGGCGATCGCACTTGACGGAATCGCAGTGGTAGTAAACAAAGCAAATACGGTTGATGACATCAGCACAGATACAGTAAAGGGTATTTACACCGGTGATATTACAAGCTGGGCAGATGTGAAATAATCTGCCCCGGAATGGAGAGTTAGTATGAAACAGTGGAAAGAAAAGGGAATGGAAATCTTATTTTTGCTGGCAGCATGTGTATCCATCTTAGCCGTAATTCTGATCTGTGTATTTCTCTTTGCAAACGGAATACCGGGAATGGCAAAAATTGGAGTTTTCAAATTCCTTGCCGGGGAGAAATGGAAACCGGGCAATGATATTTACGGAATTCTTCCGATGATATTAGGAAGTATCTACGTTACCGTGGGAGCGATTATCATCGGAGTGCCGGTGGGAATCTTTACCGCCGTATTTATGGCAAAGTTTTGCCCGAAGAAGATATATCCATATCTGAAGCAGGCGATTGATCTGCTTGCCGGCATTCCTTCTGTTGTTTATGGTTTCTTTGGCTTAGTCGTGATCGTACCGATGGTTCGCGAGTTGACGGACGCACTTCATGCGGTAGGAGATGGAACCGGTATTTTGACCGCATCGATTCTTTTAGGATTGATGATCCTTCCAACGATCATCGGAGTGTCCGAATCCGCGATCCGGGCAGTGCCGGAAAGTTATTATGAAGGCTCTCTGGCACTCGGAGCCGATCCGATACGAAGTGTATTTTTTGCTACATTACCGGCAGCAAAATCCGGAATCATGGCAGGTGTGATCCTCGGTATCGGACGAGCGATCGGTGAGACGATGGCGGTTATTATGATTGCAGGAAACCAGCCGCGTATGCCAAAGGGAATTTTGCAGGGAGTCCGGACATTGACGACAAATATCGCGATTGAGATGGGATATGCACAGGATCTTCATCGTGAAGCATTGATCGCTACCGGCGTGGTCTTGTTTGTCTTTGTTTTAATCATAAACTTACTATTTTCAGTGATGAAACGGAGGAATAAATGATGCAGAAAGCAGGAGAAAATATCAATATTCAATCCGCCTCGCAAAAATTGAAAAGCAGCATAAAGCATCCGGTTTCCTTCGTACTCTTTGTGCTGATTGCAATTTCCGTAATATTTACGGTAGTGTCGCTGGGATTTTTGATCGGATATATCCTCATCAATGGAATTCCGAATCTGACACCAAAATTATTTGCCTGGCATTATACGACTGAAAATGCGTCGATGCTGCCGGCATTGATTAACACGATATGGATGACGATACTTGCCCTCGTGATCGCGATTCCATTTGGAATCGGCGCGGCTATTTACATGGTAGAATACGCGAAAAAAGGCAATAAGATTGTAGAAATTGTTCGTATTACGGCAGAGACATTGACCGGAATCCCATCCATCGTTTATGGATTGTTTGGTATGTTGTTTTTCGTGACAACGTGTAAGATGGGATTGTCGTTGTTAGCAGGAGCCTTGACATTAGCGATCATGGTCTTACCGGTTATTATGCGAACGACAGAAGAGGCACTTTTGGCAGTGCCGGACTCTTTTCGAGAAGGAAGTTTTGGACTTGGGGCAGGAAAATTGCGAACCGTATTCCGCATCGTTCTTCCACCGGCGATACCGGGAATTTCTTCCGGAATTATCCTGGCGATGGGACGAATCGTAGGAGAGACCGCGGCGTTGATCTACACTGCAGGAACCGTAGCAGAGATGCCGAAAAATATATTTTCATCGACACGAACACTGGCGGTTCACATGTATTCACTTTCCAGTGAAGGATTGTATATGGATCAGGCGTATGCTACAGCTGTAGTATTGCTTGTTATCGTAATGTTGATTAACTTAGGATCCACATTTGTGGCAAAGAAAATAAATAAGTATTAGGAGAGAAGACAATGAATAAATTTGAAATTGATCATCTTGATCTATATTATCAGGATTTTCATGCATTAAAAGAAATCGCACTTGATATCCCAGAGCATGAAATTACCGCATTTATCGGGCCGAGCGGATGTGGAAAATCGACATTTTTGAAATGTTTAAACCGTATGAATGACTTGGTTGAGGGATGCCGTATCACCGGAAGTGTGCGACTGGATCAAGAAGATATTTATGGAAATATGGACATCAATGTTCTGAGGAAAAGAGTGGGTATGGTATTTCAGAAACCAAACCCATTTCCGATGAGTGTATATGATAATATCGCATATGGACCGCGTACGCATGGAATCCACAGTAAAGCGAAACTGGATGAAATCGTGGAGACATCCCTTCGTCAGGCGGCGATCTGGGACGAGCTCAAAGATCGCTTGAAAAAGAGTGCGCTTGGACTTTCCGGTGGACAGCAGCAGCGTCTCTGTATCGCAAGAGCCCTTGCCGTAGATCCGGAAGTTATCTTGATGGATGAGCCGACATCGGCGCTGGATCCGATTTCTACGTCAAAGATTGAGGATCTTGCGATTGAATTAAAAGACAAATATACAATCGTCATGGTAACGCATAACATGCAGCAGGCGACTCGTATTTCAGACCGCACCGTATTTTTCCTTTTAGGAGAGATCATAGAAAGCGGAAAGACAGAGCAGCTCTTTTCCATGCCAAAAGACCAAAGAACAGAAGATTATATCACAGGGAGGTTTGGATGATATGAGAAACCGATTTGACCGACAGTTAGAGACGTTAAATGATGAAATGATTGAGATGGGAAGCCTGATCTGCCGTGCAATTGAGATGGCGGTAGATGCCCTTTTAAACAAAGATCTGAAGACGGCGAAAGAAACGATTACATTTGATCTTGAGATCGATCACAAAGAACGCGATATCGAAAGTATCTGCATGAAGCTTCTGCTTCAGCAGCAGCCGGTAGCGCGCGATCTTCGTTTGATCAGTTCCGCACTTAAAATGATTACGGATATGGAAAGAATTGGAGATCAGGCAGCAGACATCGCCGAGATCACAGTATCTATGGCGGAAGTGGGTGGAACGATCGACCTTGCGCCAATCCAGGAAATGTCAGCGATCACAATGCAGATGGTGGAAAAGAGCATCGGTGCGTTCGTCAATAAAGACGATGAATTGGCAACGAAAGTCATTTACATGGACGATCAGGTGGATGACTGCTTCGACAGCATCAAAACGCAGATTATCAATCTCATTAACAAAAATACCGAAATTGGTGAGAAGGCGACTGATATCCTGATGATTGCCAAATATCTTGAGAGGATCGGAGATCATGCAACGAATATTGCAGACTGGGTGGTATATTCGATTCGCGGAAAGCATGAAAAAGGAAATGAGTAGCATAATTTGCAATTTCCTCATAAATATGTTACAATATAAAAGCGTACGGTCGCATTTTTAAGTGACTTGTACGCTTTTACACGTCTTAGGATGGCGAAGGAATGCAAGATACCAAAAGGAGGCGCAGAAATGGACAATAAATCAATGATGCAGTTAGATGGGGACTTAAATACACAATTTGATGATCTGGTAAATTATTGTATGTTATCCGGTAAGATCAGTCAGCATTTGTATGAGGATTACGATGTCAAACGTGGACTTCGTGATTCCAATGGGAAAGGGGTATTGACCGGACTGACCGAGATCGCCGATGTCGTTTCATACCAATACGACGAGGACGGCAATAAAGTTCCGGGGCCGGGAAAACTTTACTATCAGGGATATGATGTGGAAGATCTTATAAAAAGTTACCAGAATAAACGATATGCGTTTGAAGAGACAACCTATCTGCTCCTTTTTGGGGAACTGCCGACGCCGGAGCAGTTTGAGAGCTTTAAAAATATATTATCAAGTCTTCAGGAATTGTCCGCTCATTTTGTCCGCGATGTCATTATGAAGGCACCGAGTGAAAACCTGATGAATGCCTTGCAGAAAAGTGTGCTGACCTTGTATTCGTATGATGAAAACCCGGATGATATTTCCGTGCCAAATGTACTGCGCCAGTCATTGCAGCTTATTAGCAAATTGCCAATTATTTCTGTTTATGCGTATCATTCCTACCGGCATTTTAAATTTGATGATGCCCTTGTGATCCGTACGCCGGACAAGTCGATGTCGACAGCAGAAAATATTCTGCAGATGATCCGCCCGGATGGAAAATTTACACCGTTAGAGGCGAAAGTTCTTGATGTGGCACTGGTACTTCATGCCGAGCACGGCGGCGGTAATAATTCGACCTTTACAAACCACGTAGTAACATCTTCCGGAACCGATACGTATTCGGCAATCTCCGCATCGATCGGTTCATTGAAGGGACCTCGCCACGGAGGAGCCAATCTGAAAGTGCTGCAGATGTTTGATGATATCAAAGAGCACTGTCCGGACTGGAAAGATAAGGCGGCGATCACCGAGTATCTGTCAAAGATTCTTGACAAAAAAGCATTCGATGGCAGTGGACTGATCTACGGAATGGGACATGCGGTATACACCGAATCCGATCCGCGTGAGGTCGTACTTAAGAAGTATGCGAAAAAACTTTCCGAGGTCAAAGGGCTTCGGGATGAGTTTAAATTATATGAGACCGTGGAAAAAGTGGCAGCCAGACTTCTGATGAAGAAACGCCATCTTTATAAACCGGTCTGTGCCAATGTTGACTTTTACAGTGGATTTGTATATACTATGCTTGGAATTCCGAGAGAATTGTTTACACCGATTTTTGCCATTTCACGTATTTCCGGATGGTGTGCACATCGCTTGGAAGAACGTGTCAACGATGGAAAGATCATTCGTCCTGCGTATAAATTTGTCGGAAAGCACAAAGAATATCAGGATATGGAAGAAAGGAACTAACAGACGATGAAACAGAAAATCTTATTTTTTGACATTGATGGGACCTTGATAGACGAAGAAACGGATGTTGTGCCGGAAAGTGCGAAAAAGGCACTGGCTGCGGCGAAAGAGAAGGGGCATCTGCTTTTTATCTGCTCGGGGCGCTGTCTGGCGATCATTCCACAAAATGTCGTGGATCTGGGATTTGATGGATTGATCGGGGGCTGTGGAACCTATATTGAGATGGAAGGCAAAGAAGTGTATCATCATATACTTCCGAGGGAACTGCAAAAAGAGATTATAAAAGATCTGGAAAAATATCATATTGACGGCGTGCTGGAAGGAAAAGACTGTTCTGCGTTCCGCCGTGATTACTGGATGCCGAAAGTGATTTCGATATTTACAGAAAACGGAAGTTTTACCGCGCGTACACAATGTTACTGGGATGAAGAATTTTCCTTTGATAAGATGGCATTGTGGTTCGATGAATCGTCAGATATGGCGGCTTTCCGCAGAAAATATGAGACGCAGTTTGATTTTATCGAACGTGATCCGACGTTTTATGAGGTGATTCCGAAAGGAATATCCAAAGCGACGGGGTTTCACAGATTGTGTGAAATGCTTTTGATCGACAGGGAAGATACCATCGGTTTTGGTGACAGTGCCAACGATGTTTCAATGCTTGCCTGTGTTAATACATCGGTAGCGATGGGGAGCGGCAATCCGATCCTGTTTGATAAAGTAACACTTGTTACAGACGGTGTCATGGAAGATGGAATCGCCAATGCGATTGAAAAACTCGGGTTATTGGATTAAATATCCCAAATAGTTACGATAAAAAAGAATGAGGAAAAGATACAATGAATAAAAGAATTTTTGCATGGTCCGGGGTGATGGTGCTGTTAGCAATTATATTTGTATGGGGAATGACGAATCATCCGAAAGCAGCCGGAGAAAATTCTGATAAGAAAATACAGCCGGTCAGTGGCGGAAGTGTCAGCGGTGGTGCGGTAACCGGCGGGGCAGTCAGTCCATCCGCAGTAACCGGCACAACCATTACAGCGACACCCGCTCCTGCGGTCAACCTTGAAAATTCAAAATATGTGAAACTGAATGCAGGAGAGATTGTCGGAGTACAGGGGAAAAAAGCATTTCGTTATCTGGCAATTCCTTATGGCACCGCAGAGCGATGGAGCGCGCCGGCAGCAGTAACGCCGTGGCAGGGAATAAAAAAATGTACTAAAACCAGAACGGCAAAAGGGGATGATGCCCTCTTTTTAAATGTGTACCGTCCGAGAAAGCTTACGCAGGCGGTGCCGGTCATGGTGTTTCTACATGGCGGTGGAAATGTCGGTGGAACCCCGAATTTAAACTTTTCTACATTTGTAGACGAAACGGACGTGATTGTCGTTTCCATCGAATTTCGCCAGGGAGCTTTTGGGTGGCTTCAGTCAGAGGGACTGCAAACCGGAAATAAATATACCGACAGCGGAAATTTTGCGATGCTGGATATCAAACTGGCGCTGGAATGGGTGCGTGACAATATCGGATCCTTTGGCGGGGATGCCGGAAATGTGACACTTTCCGGGTTTTCCGCAGGGGCAAGAGACAGTCTGAACGCGATGATATCACCGATCATGACGGGATTATTTCATAAGGTAGTCAGTTTCAGCGGTGGAATGACGACCTGTAGTAAGCGGGAAGGAAGAAAATGGACCGATGAAAAACTGGCGAAAATTCTGGTGCGCCGCGGACGTTTTTTCAAGAAGAAACGGGCACTCCGCTATGTAAAACGGATGTCTGCGGCAAAGAAGAAAAAACTTTTGTATTCCCTCAGTGATAAGGAAATTAAAAAGATGGCAGGAAGTTCCGGGCTTCGTCTGACGAATTTCCCGCAATGTTTCCGCGACGGGACGGTTATACCAAAAGATGGATTTGACTGTCTGGAGTACGGAGGATACCATCGTGTTCCGATGATCATTGCGTCGAACCGCTCTGAATTTGCCAATATATCGTATAAAACGATGCAGCGTATCCTGACAAAGCGGCCGGATGCATTCCGCAACCGCAGACAGTTTTACCGGCTGTTAAAAATTGCCAAAACCTATGGAAGTGAACTGCAAAGTTCCTTTTATCTGGAAAAACTGGCAGCAAAGATTTCCATTGATCCGTATCATTCCGATATTTACACATACCGCTTCCAATGGGGCGAATCGGCGAGTGTAACGTCTGAAAATTACGCCAGATACGTCGGAGCGATCCACGGGATGGATCTGGACTTTTTGCTGAACCGTTATAAACGCGGTGAGAAGGACACGAGTGATTCCATTTATAATAAGAAAAATAAACCGGGAAGAGAAGAACTATCACAGGTAATGCGTGGGTATATGAAACGTTTTTTGTATACCGGGAATCCGAACACGACCGAAGAAGATCTGGTACAACAGCCGCTTTGGAAGACGTGGAGCCGGCAGAAACACGCAGAACGGATTATGACATTTTCAGCAACCTGTACGAAAGCACAGGCGAAAATGACAAATCAATATATCAATCGGGCAAAAGTAAAACGCCAGATGCGGAGAAAATTATCAAAGCGGGCATACAAATTATTGAAAAACCGTATATTGAACAATAGATTCTTCGCATAGGGCAGTCACATTGGCGCAGACGTGTCAGACAGGAGGCAGATTATGAAACTGGAACAGGTTCTTGCAGAGGTAAACTACGAAGTGCTTCAAGGCTCACTCGACAAAGAGGTGGCAGACATCGCTTACGATTCGCGGAAAGTGAAAAAAAATGTGATGTTTGTAGCAATCGAAGGTACAGTTGTAGATGGACACAAATTTATCGATGGTGCCATCGCACAGGGAGCGGGGGTTGTCGTTGTTGAAAAACGTGTGGAAGTGGCAGATTCGGATGTTACCGTTATTTTGGTAAAAAATGGGAGAGAAGCATTGAGCTTGATGTCGGCAGCGTATTTTGGTTATCCGGCAAAGAAAATGATCACCATCGGAATTACGGGAACAAAGGGAAAATCAACAACCGAAAATATGATCCGTGATATCATTGAAAAATCCGGAAAGACCGTCGGCATTATCGGAACGATCGGTGCGTTTATGAATGGAAAAACGGTGGTAACCGAAAATACCACACCGGAATCCTATGAACTCCAGAAATTGTTTGCCATGATGGTTGAAAATGGCTGTGAATATATGGCGATGGAGGTTTCTTCGCAGGGGATCAAGATGGACCGTGTCGCCGGAATTGAATTTGATTATGGGGTATTTACCAATATTTCTCCGGATCACATCGGACCGGGAGAGCACAAAGATTTTGCGGAATATCTTTCCTGCAAGGCAAAACTGTTTGAACACTGCAAAGTGGGAATCATCAACAAAGACGACCCACATTACGAGGATATTGTTAAAAATGCAACCTGTAAAATTCTTACCTTTGGTGTCGAGAAAGATGCCGACGTAAAGGGAAGCAGCATTGAACATGTGACGCAGGGCGGCGATCTGTCCATGAAATTCCATGCGTCAGGACTTTTGGAAGGCGACGTTGTGGTCGGACTTCCGGGACGTTTTAACATTTACAATGCCCTGTGTGCTGCCTGCACGGGAGTGGCATTGAAGATGCCGAAAGAAGTGATCCTGCACGCGCTGGAGCACGTCAAAGTGCGCGGTCGTGTAGAGGCAATGCCGGTATCCGATGAATTTTCCGTATTGATCGATTTTGCTCACAATGGGGTAAGCGCGGAAAGTGTGCTTTCTACACTTAGAGAATACAAGCCAAACCGCATTATCGCTGTATTTGGCTGTGGTGGAAACCGAAGCAAAGTACGTCGCTACGAGATGGGAGAAGTCATCGGAAAGATGTCAGAACTTGCCATCATCACAAGTGACAATCCACGCCGTGAAGACGTGATGGATATTATCGAAGACATCAAAGTGGGAATGGCAAAAAGCGATGGAAACTATGTTGTGATCCCGGATCGGGAAGAAGCGGTCGCATATGCGCTTGAACATGCCGAAAAAGGGGATATGATCGTGCTTCTTGGAAAAGGTCACGAAGAATATCAGGAGATCAACGGAGTGAAGCATCATTACAGCGAACGAGAAGCGATTGTTCACGGAATGAAAAAAATATATGGAAAAGACTTTACATATCTGTTATAATAGACGATAATAGGTATAGAAGGAACGATGTATGAAATCGAAAGGAGTCGATCATTATGAATGTTAGTATGAATTCAATGATAGCAAATACATTATTTGGTTCGAAGTCAAGCATTTCCGCCGGCAGTTTTTTGTCTGCCTCGAATTTTGGAGATCTCAGTCTGATGCGGAGCGGTGTTTATACGAAGATGCTCAAATCGTATTATGCAAAACAGACATCTTCGACAGACAAGACGAGCAGTTCCGGTAAAAAGAACAGCTCATCGGAAGATTATATGAATACGATCAGTGAGAAACTCAACAATCTGAAGACATCGACAAGTGATGAGGCACTGTCCGGTATCAAGAGCGGAGCAGATCAGATGAAAAAAGCAGCGGATGCCGTGACAGCGATAGATTATGATAAGACATCCGGAGATGCCGTTTACAGCAAGGTGAAAGATCTGGTAAATACTTACAATTCACTCGTAAAACAGACGGGAAAAAGTGATCTGGTAAGCATTTCGCAGAGCCGGACATGGATGGTAAATGATACAAAAGCACGAGAAGCGCAGTGGAATAAGATTGGTATTACGATCGGAGATGATCACACACTTACCATTGATGAAAAGAAGTTCAAAGAAGCTTCTACAAGTGATATTAAGAACTTCCTCAGCGGATCATCGGGATACGCTTCCCGCTTATCGACGAAAGCAAGCGGATTTTATCAGCTGGCATCCAATCAGCTCACATTGAGTTCCGGATCTTCGTTGTATAATAAGTATGGACTTTTAGGGTAAGTTATCTTTTTGGAGGACAACATTCATTTTCATGAAGAGTTATGAGCACAGGCATGAATAATGCTTGTGCTCTTTGCGGTAAATATGGAGGAAATAACGTGTATCATTTTTTTGTGCCACTTGAGCAGATCGGGGAGGGACATGCACAGATTACCGGAGATGATGTGAACCACATTGCCAATGTACTGCGCATGAAAGAAGGCGAAAAATTTGTCATATCGGCAGGACGTGGTGTGGATTATCTCTGTGCCATCGAATCCTTTCAGCCGGAGCGCATTGAGGTTGTGATTGAAGAAGAACGACCGGTGCAGACAGAACTGCCGGCAAAACTGGTATTGTTTCAGGCACTTCCCAAAGCGGACAAGATGGAATGGATCATACAAAAAGCGGTGGAACTCGGAGCCTATGAGATTGTGCCGGTACGGACAAAACGCGCTGTGGTAAAACTGGATGAAAAGAAGGCGGCAAAAAAGGTGAGCCGCTGGCAGACGATCGCAGAGGCGGCAGCAAAGCAGAGTGGAAGAGGAATTATCCCGGAAGTGCACGAAGTGGTAGATTTTGGGAAAGCCCTGGAAATGGCAGGGGAATTGGAAAAAAATGTAATCCCTTATGAATTGTTTGACGATATGAAAACGACAAAAAAGGTGCTGGAAAATATCACGGATGCTGCGGAGATTGGCATATTTATCGGACCGGAAGGCGGATTTGAGCGCGGAGAAGTCGAACGCGCGATGCAGCAGGGAATTGAGCCGATTTCTCTTGGAAAGCGGATTTTACGAACCGAGACGGCAGGACTGGCATTGTTGTCCGTCATGATGTTTCGCATGGAAGAAAATAAGTGAGGAAATAGAAAATGGAAGCATATTTAGATAATGCGGCTACGACGAAAGCATTTCCGGAAGTGGCAGAGTTAGTGACAAAAGTGATGTGTGAGGATTATGGAAATCCTTCCTCCCTGCACGGAAAAGGAGTGGAGGCGGAAAGGTATATCCGCGAAGCGGCAGATGCGATTGCAGCGACCTTGAAATGCAAACGAAAAAATATTATATTTACGTCCGGCGGAACGGAAAGCAACAATCAGGCATTGATTGGAACCGCACTTGCCAATCAACGGCGTGGCAAACATATTATTACGACCTGTTTTGAACATGCGGCAGTGTATGAACCGTGTCTGTATCTGGAGCAGCAGTTTGGCTTTGAAGTAACCTACCTTCCGGTGGATGCGATGGGACATATTTCGCTGGAGGAGCTGAAGAAAGTGCTTCGCCCGGATACGATCCTCGTTTCCACGATGATGGTAAACAATGAGATCGGTTCCGTTCTCGACATTGAGGGGATCGGAAAGACCATAAAAGAATATGATCCGGCAATTCTGTTTCATGTGGATGCGATTCAGGCATATGGGAAAATGAAGATCGCACCGGCAAAGTTAAAAATAGATCTTCTTTCGGTCAGCGGACACAAAATCCACGGGCCCAAGGGAACCGGATTTTTATATGTGGCAGATGGGGTAAAAATGCACCCGATCATTCACGGAGGCGGCCAGCAGAACGGACGGCGTTCCGGAACCCAGAATGTGCCGGGGATTGCCGGACTGGGACTGGCAGCAAAGAAGATGTATGAAGATCATTCTGCCAAAGTGGAAAAGATGTATGTATTGAAAACGCATCTCATTCAAAGACTGGAAAAAATTGACAAAGCAACAGTTCATGCGGTCACACCGGAATTACGGGAATGTGCGCCCCATGTTGTCAGTGCAAGTTTTGAAGGAGTAGGAAGTGAGGTGCTGCTTCATGCACTGGAAGACCGCGGTGTCTATGTGTCTTCCGGCTCCGCCTGCTCTTCCAATCATCCGGGAATCAGCTCGACGCTGCAGGCGATCGGGGTGCCGGACAAGCTGTTGGAATCGACGATACGATTTAGTTTTTCAGTTTATACTACAATTGAAGAATTAGATTATACAGTGGAACAATTAAAAGAATTATTGCCGGTGTTACGGCGTTATGTTAGAAGATAAGAAAAGAGGTAATCATGGTAAAAGCATTTTTGATCAAATATTCCGAAATCGGAATTAAAGGAAAAAACCGTTACATTTTTGAGGATGCCCTGCGCGACCGCGTGATTGAAAAACTGGCACGCTGCGAAGGCGAATTTTTAGTGGAAAAAGAAAATGGACGCATCTATGTGGAAGCCAAAAGCGAGTTTGATTTTGACGAAGTGATCGAGAATTTAACCAAATGTTTTGGTATCGCGCATATCTGCCCGGTTGTTCTCGTGGAAGATAAGACCTTTGACACGGTCTGCAAAGAACTTCTGGAACACATGAAAGAGGAACTCGGAGACAAGCCATTTACGTTTAAAGTCTTTGCGAAAAGAAGTGACAAAAGCTATGCAATGACAAGCCCGGAGATCTGCCGTGCGGCGGGAGAATATATCCTTGACCATATGCCAAATGCGTCGGTGGATGTACACCACCCGGAAGTTTCGGTCAAAGTAGAGATCCGCC
>ERZ779762.1118-NODE-1118-length-15752-cov-4.248837_pt1 | contig 15752 bp, 14 predicted proteins | sample MGYA00511887_ERZ779762 | MGnify/ENA primary metagenome ERZ779762 (study PRJEB29588, sample SAMEA2163052) | human gut metagenome | biome: human gut; feature: human-associated habitat; material: faeces | place: Denmark | collected 2008/2010 ...
TTGACGGATTCTATGATCGTCGGTGGAAAAGAGGCAAACCGACGGAAGATTCCGGTGGTGCTGGATCCGGTAGCAGTAGGTGGCACACAGCTTCGTAGAGATGCAGCAAAGAGGCTGTTGGAGGAAGTTCATTTTACCGCGATCCGGGGAAATGCATCAGAGATCCGCTACCTGGCCGGTCAGCAGACCACAGGTGCTGGCGTAGATGTAAGTGATCTGGATGCCATCACAGAGGAAAATCTTCCGGAAGCCCAGGAGATGATCAAGAATCTCGCAAAAAGTCTTGGAACAGTGATCGCAGTTTCCGGAGTGATCGACCTGGTATCCGACGGGGAGCGAACCATGGTTTTGAGAAATGGATGTGCGACCATGTCACGGATCACAGGAAGCGGGTGTATGCTGACTTCCATGATCGGTGCATTTGTGGGAGCGGCTACAGAGGATCCATTTACAGCAACCTGTGCGGCTATGGTGGCTATGGGAATTGCCGGAGAGATCGCAGAGAAAAAGAGAATAAAAAATGGCACGGGAAATGCTACTTTCCGTACAGATTTGATCGATGCGGTCTTTAATCTGACGGAAGAGGAACTTACGAAAGGGGCACGTTATGAAATTTTCTAAAGAAGAGATACAGAATTCCATGCTGCTGTATGCAGTCACTGACCGTATGTGGCTGAAGGATGGAGAAGGACTGACAGATGTATGCAGAAAAGTACTGGAGAATGGTGCGACGTTTCTGCAGATCCGTGAAAAAGATCTGGATGCTGACAGCTTTCTGAAGGAGGCTGTGGAAATTAAAGAACTATGTGCACGTTATCATGTGCCATTTGTAATTAATGACAACGTAGAGATTGCAAAAAAAATTGACGCTGACGGCGTACATGTAGGACAGCATGATATGGAAGCATCCAATGTGCGGGCGATTCTTGGACCGGATAAAATCATCGGTGTTTCTGCCCAGACAGTAGAGCAGGCAGTGCTTGCCGAAAAAAATGGTGCTGATTACCTGGGTGTCGGTGCTGTATTTCATACCGGAACCAAGAAAGATGCCAACAGCATCAGCCATGAAACTGTGAAACAGATTTGCGAAGCAGTAAACATCCCAGTTATTGCTATTGGCGGAATTTCCCGTGAAAATGTTATGGAGCTTCAGGGTACCGGAATCTGTGGAATTGCAGTGGTCAGCGCTATCTTCGCAGCAAAAAATATTACAGAAGCCACAAAGGAGCTCAAAGAGCTTACCAAGAACATGATTCAGAGCTGCGAAGCAGATCGCTAGGAGGATACTTATGTTAAAGGGTGCAATCTGGGATCTGGACGGAACACTTCTGGATTCCATGTCCGCCTGGGATCATGTAGGCAAAATTTACCTGCGAAGCCAGGGAATCGAACCGGAGCCTGATCTTAATGAGATAATTGCTACTATGAGTCTTCAGCAGGCAGCTGATTACTTTATTGATTATTATGGCGTAAAGCAGACTCCTGACGATCTGATCAAGGGTGCTGTCGCAATTGTAGATGACTTCTACCGCTATGAGGCTCAACTAAAGCCTCACGCAGCCAAATTCCTCACACAGCTTCATCAGGCAGGTGTTAACATGTGCATCGCAACCGCCGCAGAACGATCTCTGGTAGAGACCGTTCTGACTCGCTGCGGGGTGCTTCATTGTTTCAGTGAAATATTTACCTGTACTTCCGTGGGAGCAGGTAAGGACGAACCAGCTATCTATCGGGAAGCTATGAAATTTCTTGGTACTGACAGAAGCAATACTATTGTTTTCGAAGATTCTCTCCATGCACTGACAACAGCCAAAAATGATGGTTTCTATGTGGCTGCTGTTTATGATGAGCACGAGGAACACCAGGATGAAATCCGCCGTATTGTGGATTGCATAATTACAGACTATGACAATCCGGAAGAATTTAACAAATTTATTCAAGGCATTTAGAAAATTTTTGAAAAATCATTTCCTGATTTTTCAGCAGTTCTCTAACTAATCTGCCACCTTACATGACTTCCCTTCTCGTCCTTCGTAACGATTAGCTGGTCTTCAATTTCCTGTTTCAATTCCGTTACATGGGAAATAATACCGATCAGTTTGCTGCCACCAGCAAGTTCCTGAAGAACCTTTACGGCCTGCTCTCTGGAATGCTCATCTAATGAGCCAAAGCCCTCATCTACAAACATTACATCTAAATTAATAGATGCAGAGCTTTCCTGAATCTGGTCTGCCATTCCAAGAGCAAGGGACAATGCAGCCATAAAGGACTCTCCGCCGGAAAGAGTACGGACCTCCCGCTCCTTTCCGGTTACATTGGAATATACCATAAGATCCAACCCACGGTTTTTACCTTTGCCGGCATTGGCTGCATCTACCATGCGAAGCTCAAACTGTCCCGCAGACATATCTGAAAAGCGGCGATTGGCTGCATATAATATTTTCTCCAGATAATATCTCTGCACAAAGGTTTCCAGATCCATTCTGTTACCGGACATATTTCCAGACAGCAATTTATACAAAGTTTCCAGCTTGGCATGCTTCTCAATAATCTTGCCTCGCTTCTCCATCTGCGGAGTAAGAATACTGCAGGCATCCTGATCTGCTTTATATTGTTCTTTATATGAATCCAGTTTTTCCTGTGCCAATCTGCGTTTTACTTCCGCTTCCTCCATCTGAGCCTTCGCAAGCTCCAGATCTGGTTTCGTTCTTCCGTCAATTGCCTTGCTGGCAGAATCTTTCACTGTCTGCGCCGCAATTTTTTTCTGTTTCCAGGTGTCGGTTTCTTTCTGCAGTTGGTCTGCCATCTGGCGGGAATATTCCTCTGTTAAAGGCTTCCATTCACTCTCTGTCATATCTTTGGCATGCAGCAATTCTGTATAAGAAGCCTGTCTCTCCTGCAAAGCTTTCTGTAATCCAGGCAGTTCATCCATGTAACGCTGAATCAGGCTGATGCAGTTCACAAAGGCTTCGGAAGCTGTAGATGATTTCTTCTGTGCATCTTCTGCATCCCTGGCAGCTTTTTTCCATTTCGCCTTGGATTTATCAAATTCCTGCATAGCGGCTTCTTCCGACGGATATTCCAGAGAACTGCTAAGCTGTTCCAGCACATCCTGACTGCTTTTTGCAGCGGCGATTGCTTCTGTCAGCTTCTGGCTGGTTTCCTCAACGGTAAGTTTTCCCTGTTTTTTCGTTTCTTCTACGTGACTAAGCTGATTCTGGAGCTTCAGCAAAGTGTTCTGATCTTTTTGAAACTGTGTATACTGTTTTTGCAATGCAAGCTTTCTGGTTTCCAACTGCTGTTTTATGAACTCCAAAGGCGACCGGTCTATTATCCCGGAAATTCCAGCGGCATTCTGCACATTTTCTTCAGCAGCATCTTTGAAAAGCTCCTGCATTCCTCCGCACAGCTTCTCCAGTTTATCCTGGTATCCCTTTTCTTTCTCTATGGCAAGGTCTGCTGCCGCACGGGCTTCTCCTGCAAGCTGTTCCTGCTGGCTGCGCAGCCGGGAGGCTTCCTTCTCTGCCAGATCTAACTGCTCTCTGGTAAGGTCGGCATGGGATTCCGATGTGGCACAAGGATGTGGATGCTCCAAAGCTCCGCATACCGGACATGGTTTGCCTGGCTGAAGTTCTCTGGCAAGGAAGCCTGCCTGCTCATCCAGAAAAATTCGTCTCATGGATTCATATTTCTGGTTCTGGCTTTCATAAAGCGCACGGATTTTAATATAGGATTTCTTCGCTTTTTCAGACTCTTTCTTCTGCTTTTCGGTCATTTGAAGCTGCTTTTCTGCATCTTCCAGATCTGCAAAGAGAGCTTCAAGCTCCTGGTTCAGCCCTTTCCAAAGGGCTATTTTCTCTCCAGTATCTGCAAGTGTCTCCGCCTGGGTGCGCCACTCTTCTTCCTTTTTCTCCAGGCTGTCCAAATCTTCACGTGCTTTCTGTGCAGCTGTTTCCGCTGCCTGAAGCGTTTCCTGGCTCTCTCTGGCTATAGCCTGCGCTTCGCTAATCCGCTTGCGAAGCTTCATTTCCTTATTTACCCGCTCATATATGGTGGTATAAACTTCTTTCTCTCCTTCAGCAAGTTCCTGCACTTTAGATGCTTCTTCTGCTGTAAGCTTCGCCTGGTTTTCCAGTTGTGGGCTGCGTTCCTGCTGCTCTTTCAAGGCATTTTCATGATTTCGCAGATTTCCAAAGGCGTCCTGACAGCGCAGGTACTCTGCTTGAATCTCATATGCAGTTCGTATGTGCTCAGAAAGAAGCATCTTCTCCTTTATCTGTGCTTCTACGTCTTCGCATGCTTTTAACTCAAAAAGTGCCTCTTCAAGCTGGTTATATAAGCCCTGCAGCTGACTGGCGCTGGTATAGGCATCCCTCTTTTCATCCCGAAGCTTAGAAAGAGTATCCAGATCTTTCTGTGCCTCTTGTATACGAGTCCTCAATGTACTGCATAGCTCTGTCAACTGAGTGAGAAACTGGTCCATCACTACAATCTCACCGTTCTGAATCTGCTTTTTCAGTGCTTCCATTTCTTCCCATTTCTCATATTCCTGGGAAATTACCACATGAGCAGTCTCAGTCTGACAGGCAGTCTTAATCTGGGCAATGTCTTTTTCTAATGATCGTTTGCGGTTCATCAGCTCATCTACAATATTCTGATACAGCTCTGTATTAAAAAGCTTACGGAAAATCACCTTCTTATCGTCAGATTTGGCGCGAAGAAGCTCCATAAACTCCCCTTGCGCAATCATAGCTACCTGCATAAACTGGCCTTTATTAAGACCAAGGATTTCGCCAAGCTTGCTGTCCGCTTCTTTCTGCGGATATTCAGTTCCATCTGGCATGATCAAGCTGACAGAGCCTGTCACTTCACGGCTTCCGGTGTTTTTCCCGGCACCTCTTGTAAGACGCTTCAAATGCCTTGGGACACGACGAACTGTATAAAGCTGACGAGTCTCTCCTGTACCTTCAGAAAAAACAAGTTCTACAAAAGGCTCTACATTCAGTTCTACGTATTGACTCTGAAGCACAACACCGTCTTTCTTATTGGTGCTGGAGCTTGCCTCGCCGTAAAGCGCAAATACAATAGCATCAAATATAGTGGTTTTGCCTGCGCCAGTGTCTCCTGTTACCAGAAATAGGTTCTGGTCTGGCTCGCTAAAATCAATCTTGGTCAGATTTCCGTAGGAACCAAATGCCTGCATGGTAAGCTTCACAGGTCTCATTTCGTCACCCCCTGTGCAGTATTGATGATGTCCTGAAGAATCTCTTTCTCCTCCTCGTCTGCGTCATTCAGGAACTGACAGCAGAGTTCAAAAGGATTTAAGGTTTTCTCTACAGCCGCATGTCTGGTATAGTCTGCCTGCCGTACCGTTTCCCGGCGTATTTCCAGAAGTCCCGGGAATGCCAGACGCAGACGATCCTGCATATCGATTACATCCAGGTCTACTTTATCCGTAAGAATAACTGTTACATAATCCCTACAGGTCTGTGCCAGAACCTCCTCAAGGTCACCACGAATCACTCTGACCTGCCGCAATGGAACAAGAGGCAAAATCTCTGTAGTAATCTGGTTTTTTTGTTTTATGTCAACCATTATAATTCCTTTGCTCTGGCCTGCTTCGCTGACAGAGCATGCAAGGGGCGTACCGCAATAACGGTAAAATTCGCTTCCTACTTTCATTGGTTTGTGAATATGTCCCAGGGCTGCATAATCAAATTTCTTCAGGATATCAGCGGATACCTGGTCAATATTTCCGATAGTACGAATCTCAGAATCCATTCGTTCTACCTCTTCTGCATTTTCGCCAGAGGGAAGATAGAACTGATGGCTGACCAGAATATTCCTCTGAGTTTCATCAATTTCCTCACGATCAAGCAGACGATGAATGGTCTCATTATATGATAGATTATTTCCATTCTCATCAGTTCCTACGATCAACTTCACCATAGAAGGTTTCACAAAGGGAAGAAGATAAAAATTCACAGATCCATATTCGTCCTGAAGTACTACTTTCTCAATGTGGTCTTCTTCGGTCTGCGGAGGCATTCCGATCATGTGGATGCGCTGGTGGGTCAGCACGCTTCGGAAGCAATTGACGCGGGGTGCACTGTCGTGATTGCCGCTGATCATCATAACAACTGATTCCGGTACTGCTGTGCGCAGGTTTCCAATAAAATGATCGAATACCTCTACCGCTTCAGCAGACGGAACAGCTTTGTCGTAAATATCACCTGCAATCAAAATTACATCCGGCTTTTCCTCCTTCGCTTTCTGAATAATCTGGTTCAAAATATATTCCTGATCTTCTCTAAGATCTCGATTAATTAATTTTAGTCCAATGTGTAAATCGGATAGATGAAAAATTTTCATGGGCAATTCCTCTGTTTAATATTTGATTATAAAATAGTGGGTAAGCATGCTCTATCAAACGAAATATTCCTACTTACCGGTATTTTCTTTTTCGATCCAGGTCATAAGTACATCTACCACATAGTCCTGTTGGTTCTGAGTAAGCTGTACGCCCTGTGGAATTCGATGCCATTTGTACAGGCAACCGCGGCAACAGCAGCCTGTGGCATGCTGCGCCAGAAATACCGGATGTCCACGCATGGGAGTCTGCTTGCCATCGTTTGGAATCTGGGCAGGTGCCAGCCTCGTACGCACAAAATCCCTGGCATGGCTTCGGATCGTGTCCATTCCTTTCTCCTGAATGTACTGCCTGTCCTTCTCTTTCAGATGGAAACGGCTGCGGAAATTGGAACGGGCCAGCCGTTGGAACAAATCGGAAAAGCGGCCTTGCTGCAGGTATTTCTCATATTCGGAAAGAAGCTCTTCTATTTTTAGGTTCAGGTCTGTGCTGTTGTAGCTCTCATCTTCCAGGCGGAAGTAGAAATCTATATCAGCCTTTGTTGCATGATTTCCGATACGGCTTCTGTCAGAGGCACTGGAATTTCCTGCATATTTACTTCGATAGATTCCTTTCTCTTCTGCATCATCGGATTTCACCAGAAGCTTCACCTGAGCGGCGTGGCGTTTTAAAAGAGGAATGATGCAAAAATATAGATGCTCATCTTCCATGCGGAGATATCCCAGTATCTGTCGTTCCTTGTTCATAAGCTGAATCTGATTGCCGTGGAATGCTCTTGGGTAAAGATATTCTCCTGGCTGCAGGTTGGCAATCCGTGTGCTCTCCACTGTCTGAGGCGGTGCAGCCAGAAACGCCTTAAAGTGGTAAATTCTCTGCCCTTTCCCATCGGTGCTTTCCGGTTTCACAAGGGAATTATGATATTTCCGTTTTATCTCCCGTTCATCATCCTGATTAATTCCGAGAAGTTCCTTCGCCTGCTGTAAGTTCATTGCATGCCTTTCTATTGACCGTTATAGCATTTTATTTTCCATATAGCATTCATATATATAGGATGGATTTTCGTAATAGACACTGCTGTTATAATCATCTATTTTCGAACTGATAAAAGAATTGTATACTTTCATTAATGCTTCTACGACATCCACCTTTTCTGTTTCCGCAACCTGTTTTATTAATCTTTTGTATACCTTTCCTATATCCCAATGGGATGGAATGGAATATGTACATATTCCAACATTATCAAAGGTTCCATTTTTAATATTCGCATCTTCTATATAATCTGTGCTCACACGATCAATATTATCGCTGTGATAAATATCCGCCAGGTCATAGATTTTTCTGATTCGATTTACACCTAATGTATTTACAACATCGGCCCTTGTATTTTTGGTTTTTCTTGCAATATAATCAATAAGGCTGCACGTATAGAACAAATCATTATCTTCTCGGCTTTCCCTTCCCAGTTGTTCTGCCATTTATTTTACCTCCTCATAGCCTCGATATTGCAGGCACTTTAAAGCTTCCTGCGTGCAAAAATTAATCTGATGTGTGGGATACTTAAACTTCGCCATAACCCAAAACTGCTCGCGTGTAATTGTCCCTTCCATGTAGTCAGATATGTAATTATATATCTGATCATCTGCCATTGCACCTATTACTATATCAAAATCATGCGGGATTCCACTTCTGCATGCTATAATAAAGTCAAGCCATTCATCCGTCATATCTTTAAATTCCTTGATTTTCAGAGTCGACTGCAACCGAACTTCATATATAGACACAACTTTAGTATCATATCTTCTTGCCCACCTCTGTGCCTGTTCTTTAATTACTGTACAATAAAATCCGGTTCCAAAATCCTTTGTATTATGTCCTTTACGGATTTCAGGCTGTTTTACAGCCATATATCCGCCATGGTATACCGTCATTAAAGCCATCTCTACCTCCTGTTACAAATTATATTTTTAGTTTCAATGGTGTATACTGTCCTTTAAACCCAATAATTTTGCGTTCTCTTTTGGGATCCGTTTTAATTTTTAGTATACACGATTTCTCTGGGGAAGGCTATAGATTTCAACTATAAACAGTTGTTGTATTCTCCTTAGGTTTATTTCTAAATGAGTGGAATATATTGGATTTTGTTATAAATATGGCTGGGAAAGGAGTTCCCAGCCGGTTTTTCTGATGTGTTTTGTTATAAGTTTTATCGGATGTGTGATAGGCTTTTGTACTTTAAATGCTTTGGTACTTTAAAATTCTTTTGTAGTTTAAAAATTCGCAGGTTTTGTTCGAATTTTCTTTCGTGTTTCTGTTTCTTATCTTTTGTTGATGAATCTATACTAACATATCTGTCGCATTTTGTCACCTGGCAAATCGCACATATTTTCGATTTTATTTTCATGTAATTTTATTTGTATAAATATATAAAAATGTCAGAGACAAAAATGACTCTGTCCCTGACACCATATAACTACTCACACATTAAGCCAGCACCAGCACTGCAATTCCGATGATCACAAGCAGCGGCAGGGCTATGTACATCAGGCCCGCCAGCGCAAGTCCGATCAGAACCACGGGGAGAAAAATCAGACGAAAACAGATTTTCGTGACTCCCCAGGTGGCACGGAATGCGAGTCCGACCAATTTACCGAATACACCCAGCATCAAAAATATAAATAATAATGTCAACATTGATCCGTCACCTCATTTTCTTTTCGGAAATTATACTATATGTTTTTCCCTTTACTGTAATTAACGAATTACGGAATAAAATATCTTCACATTCCGCTCCAAATAATAAATAAAGTTAACAGCGCAAAGAATCCCCCTTGTGCAGCTATACGCAAGAGGGATTCCAAAGTTATTTACTAAACTATATTCAGATTACAGTTTCTCTGCACGAAAAGCATTAAGCCATCATCGGCTCAAGTGCCTTAGCCAGTTTCTCTTTTTCAGCTTCTGCCTCTGCAAGGTCTTTGCCAAGAGTTGTATAGTAGATCTTGATCTTCGGCTCTGTTCCGGATGGACGAACTACAACAGTCTCGTTATTTTCCAATTTGTAGATCAGAACATTCGCTGCCGGAAGACCTGTCTCTTCAGGTTTCTTGTAATCAGTAACCTTTACTACCTTGTAGCCTGCAATCTCTGCCGGCGGATTGTCACGGAATTTCTGCATGATTCCTGCCATGGTATCCATTCCGCTAAGGCCTGGGAATTCGAAGCTGTCTACCTTGTTCAGGTAACGGCCGTACTGCGCATAGATTTCCTCAAGTCTCTGCTTCAGGGAGCTTCCAATGCTTCTGTAATATGCAGCCATCTCGCAAATCAGCATGGATCCGATGATCGCATCTTTATCACGTACATATGGTCCTGCAAGGTATCCGTAACTCTCCTCAAATCCGAAGATGAAACGGTCAACTTCGCCAGCTGCTTCTAACTGTGCGATCTGGTCACCGATCCACTTGAATCCGGTAAGTACGCTTCTAAGCTCTACGCCGTAGTGCTCAGCAACTGCATCTGCCAGAGGTGTGGATACAATGGATTTCACTGCAACCGGGTTCTTCGGCATTGTACCCTTCTCAATGCGTCCTGCTGCAATATAGTCAAGAAGAAGAACTCCCACTTCATTTCCGCTTACCAGCTCATAGGAGCCATCCGGGCATTTCATAGCAATACCAACACGGTCTGCGTCCGGGTCAGTTGCAAGCATAAGATCTGCACCTGTCTCCTTAGCAAGCTTCAGGCCCTGCTCCAGAGCTGCGAAAATCTCCGGGTTCGGGTAGCTGCATGTGGTAAAGTATCCGTTCGGGTATTCCTGATCTGGAACGATTGTCACATCTGTGATTCCGATATCCTTGAGGATCTGGGTTACCGGTACAAGTCCGGAACCGTTCAGCGGGCTGTAAACCAGCTTCAGGCCAGCGGTCTTGCAAAGGCCTGGACGAACCTGACGGGACTCGATCGCATCATACAGAGCACGTTTACAGTCATCTCCCACAAAGCGGATCAGGCCTTCCTCAACGCCTTCTGCAAAGGACATGTATTTGGCACCAGTCAGTACGTCTGTCTTCTGGATCTCATCATAAACGATGGCTGCTGCGTCATCTGTCATCTGGCAGCCATCCGGGCCGTAAGCCTTATATCCGTTATATTTAGCAGGGTTATGAGAAGCTGTAACCATGATTCCTGCATTGCACTCATAGTAGCGTGTTGCAAAGGAAAGAGCCGGAACAGGCATTAATGCGTCATAAATTCTGACCTTGATTCCGTTGGCAGCCAGCACGCCTGCAGCTGTCTTGGCAAATACATCACTCTTCAGACGGCTGTCATAGCTGATGGCTACGGTCTGTGTGCCGCCCTGTGTCTTTACCCAGTTCGCAAGGCCCTGTGTAGCCTGACGTACTACATAGATATTCATGCGGTTGGTACCTGCGCCAAGAACACCGCGAAGTCCTGCTGTACCAAATTTCAGGGAAACAGCAAAGCGCTCCTTGATCTCCTCATCATTTCCTTCAATCTTAGATAATTCTGGTTTCAGATCTGCATCTTCGAGATCTGCCGCCATCCAGCGTTTGTACTCTTCGTTATACATTTTAACCACTCCTGCCATTGTTATTCTGTTTATTTTGTCTATTATTACTACAGATACTAATAATATACCACATTTTTCTCAATACGGCAATACAACCGAGAAATTTCGACCAGACAATTTTTCTCTATTTTCCCCTGATTTCCAAACATTTTCCCTCAATTCTAATTTAGGTCTGGCACTCCTTACATTTTTACGCTATAATAGGATAATGTGTGAAAGCAAACATAATAACTGACTTCACACGATTCCATTTATTTAAATTGAAAATAGCGACGGCAGCATATGGCCGCAGAATGGAGGAAATTATGGAAATTGTTTGCTTAGATTTAGAGGGCGTACTGGTGCCGGAGATTTGGATCGCATTTGCCGAAGCTACGGGGATTCCGGAGCTAAAGAGAACGACTCGCGATGAGCCGGATTATGATAAATTAATGAAATATCGTCTGAATATCCTGAAGGAACACGGACTTGGACTGAAGGAGATCCAGGAAACCATTGCCAAAATTGATCCGATTCCGGGTGCAAAGGAATTTCTGGATAAGCTGCGTGCGCAGACCCAGGTTATCATCCTCAGCGATACCTTCTCCCAGTTTGCAGGTCCTCTTATGAAAAAGCTGGGCTACCCGACCATCTTCTGCAACTCCCTGGTTGTAGGGGAAAACGGCGAGATCACTGACTTTAAGATGCGCTGTGAGAAGTCCAAATACACCACAGTCAAAGCACTGCAGTCTATCGGCTATGACACCATTGCCAGCGGAGACAGCCACAATGACCTTGGCATGATCCAGGCAAGCAAGGCCGGATTCCTCTTTAAGAGCACCGATGCAATTAAAGCCGAGTATCCAGAAGTCCCCGCTTATGAAACTTATGACGAGCTTTACGACGCAATTATGAACGCAATTCGCGCCTAAGCCAGAAACTTAATAAGTCCTGATTTCTGAGAAATCAGGACTTTATTAGATTTAATTTCTACCAATGCATCATTTTTGAAGCATCCTTATATTTTTTTCACACTCTCCCGCTCAATAAACTGCGTACACATCTGCATCTTAAGTTTGATTCCGTCATTGTCCTTGAGCATATCCCGCAGCCTTCTTACAACCGCTCTGCCCATCTCCTGCTTCGGTACGCGCAGAGTGGTCAGCGGTGGATAGGAAATAGAGGAAAAAGTCAGATCATCAAATCCTACAATAGAAACATCCTCCGGAATCCGGATTCCGAATTCCGCCATAGCCTTCATAGCACCCAAAGCAATCATGTCATTATCTGAAAAAAATGCAGTAGGCAGCTTCGCCTTCTTAGACAGATACTGCTTCATATCCTCATATGCACCGTCAATAGTAGTTGACATGGTAAAAACATAGTCCTTATTTAAATGCAGCCCTGCTTTCTGCAATGCGGTCTGATAACCTGCCGAACGGGAGCGGAAAGGTTTAATCCTGAATTTTCCCTGAAGATACCCAATTTCTTTATGTCCGTTTGCAATCAGGTACTCCGTTGCCATACGGGCTGAATCCGCATTATTAATGAGCATGGCATCAAAGCTCATATCCTCTTTCCAGTAATCAATCACAATAAACGGACAGGTCATGCCCCGGATCAGATTAATATCCGAATCCACCATCTCTGTCCCCAGAAGAATCACAGCGGACGCCTTATCGTTCATAATCCATTTCGCCTGCTCCTGATACCCGGGATCCCGCTTGTCCAGATTGCATAGCTGCATCTCCATGCCACAGGCACGGCATTCCTGCTCCACTCCGGAAATCAGCTGAATAAAAAATGGAGAGTCCTCTACCACAGAGCCGTCACGCTTAAACATCACAAATTTTACCTTGCGGATATGATTTTCCTCAAAATAACCCAGATCCTGTGCCACTTTGAAAATTTTCGCAGATGTCTCTGCATTCACGCCTTTTTTATAATTTAATGCATTTGATACCGTCGCTGGAGAAAATCCGGTGATCTCACTGATTTTCTTCACACTTACTTTCATATTCAAGTCCTCCTCTGTGAGTAAATATCCGCATACACATCTTTTCCTGGCCCCCTGAAAATTTTTCGCCGATTCAAACAAAAAGACGCTGCAAAACTAGGTTCTACCTGTCTTTCGCAGCGTCTTCTCTGATCATGCTTTATGCCGGGAAAGCAACTCCCGCTCTTAAAATTATGTTCGGATAAGGTGTAAACTCACCTGTACGGATCGCAAATTTGCACTGCGCGGACATCTTTTTCAGATCTACGTGGTCAATTCTGCTCTCCTCAGCCTCAGGAAGGTTCTGCTGAATATATGCAAGAAGCTCCGGATTTTTTTCCTCGATCTCATTTGCAATGGTGTAGGCTTCCACTTCTGTTTCTGCCAGCACAGCATCCATTACCTGTTTAAAGGTAGGAACCCCTCCGCATACAACCAGATCCACGATCTCCACGCCTTTCGGAATCGGCATTCCCGCATCACCGATCATGAACAGATCTTTGTGTCCAAGCTCCGCGATGCAGCGAATCAGCTGGGCATTTAAAATCCCTGATTTCTTCACGTTTCTTCCTCCTGCTTCTTCATTTTACTATAAATCTTTTTGTAAATTTTTGCAATATTTCCAAATGTTTATTTATTCTCATTTCTTGCCTGAAGCGCCATCTTCGCCTGGAGATTTCTCTGTGTCTGATCAATTACAACTGCAAGAATGATAACCAGACCACGGATAACCTTCTGCCAGAACTCAGATACACCACACATTGTCATACCATCGTTGATAACACCGATAACGAATGCACCAACTACAGTTCCGATAATGGTTCCGGATCCACCACTCATGGAGGTTCCGCCAAGTACGGTAGCTGCGATTGCGTTCATTTCCCAGCCATCACCGGATGCAGGATGCGCTGCGGAAAGCTGTGCTGTATTAATCATACCAACCCAGGCTGCACAAAAACCAGAAATCATATAAACGATGATCTTGATCTTGTCCGCTTTAATACCGGAAAGACGTGCAGATTTCTCATTGCCGCCGACTGCGAGTACATACCAGCCAAATGGAAGCTTTTTCAGTATTACAACTGCAATCACTGCAAGTACCGCAAAAATATAAACACCGATAGGAATACCTGCAATGTTGCTTCCAAGAATCTTAAAGCCTGTATTTCCAAGTCCGTCATAGCCTTTGATGTCGGAGAAGGTTGCACCGTTGGAGCGAAGGTTTGCAAAACCACGGCAGATATACATAGTACCAAGTGTAGCAATAAACGGTGCTACGCCTAATTTTGTTACAATGAGTCCGTTAACTGCTCCAATCAGACAGCCAATGATCAACATGGCAATTACAATTACCGGTACACTGAAATAAAGTGTTACGCCTGCAAATTTCAGGGTAATGCCTTCCTGAATCATTCCTCCTGCAAGCATTCCAACCAGACCAACTACAGAGCCTACAGAAAGGTCAATACCGCCGGTAATAATTACAAATGTCATACCAAGTGCCAGGATTCCATACAGAGCCACATGTTTTGCAACCATGGTCAGTGTAGATGCTGACAGAAATGTAGTTCCTTTTACAATGGTAAAAAAGATGACCAGAAGTACCAATACAATAAAGGTACGTCCTTTTAACAGGGTCATTAATAACTGATTATTATTTGATTTTTTGTTATTCATTATTCTGCTCCTCCCCGGTTTACGCATTTCTTCCGGTTCCAAGTCCGGCATAAGATGTACGTACAAGTGTGTCTTCTGTAATCTCATCTCCGGTCAGCTCGCCGGTCTTTTTACCATTGGACAATACACAGATTCGATCTGCGATTGCCATGATTTCTTTTAGCTCAGATGAGATAACAATAATAGAAAGTCCTTTTTCCGCAAGTTCATGAATGATCTCAAAGACCTCTGTCTTCGCACCAATATCGATACCACGGGAAGGCTCATCCAGAAGCAGGATCTTCGGCTTAGTCAAAAGGCCCTTACCGATAACAACCTTCTGCTGGTTTCCACCGGACAGAGACAAAATAGGAAGTCTCTTATCCGCCACTTTAATATGGATATCCCTGATCTGTTCGTCAACTGCCGCATTCTCTGCTTTTTCATCAAGAAACAGACCTTTTACATAATCCTTCAGAGAAGAAATAGATGTATTCTTGCCAATATCAAGAGTCTGAATCAGTCCCTGGCTCTGTCTGTCCTCCGGAACAAGCGCAAAACCATTTTGGATCTGAGTCGCAACATCCTTGATTTTCAGCTTTTTGCCTTTTTCAAAGATAATGATTTTATCTACAAGCAATCTGAGGTTTGCGTCGCTGATCGCTCCCTCCTTGATAATTTCCTCGATGATTTCAACGCTGTCTTTCATTTCAGCTTTGCGCTTTTTGATTGTGGAGTTGTAATCCTGAATGGACTTGATTTCATCCTCAAACTTTTGAATGTCCGACTCGCATTTTTCAAGCATTTCTGTGTAGATAACAGTGTGTTCCCTATCCCTGATTCTCTCAAGCAGGATTTCCTTTTGGTCTGATTTTCGCTGTTCAAGGCTTGTATTGAGATGTTTCAGTTTATTGTTTACAGAGTTTTTATTGCTCGTCCATTTGCAATCAGCGATAAGGAATATCCTATCGGTTACACAAGTTTTCTTGTAATGTATACCGACAGTAGATTTATTGATGAAAATATTTTTGAAGATTTAAGAATTTTTACGGAAGAATTGTTAAATAAGGATTTTAGCAGGACTGATTTTTTAGATTACCATTCAAAAATAATTTCAGCTATCGATGTTTTGAGTCAATATGAAATCTTTAAAATATTTG
>ERZ779762.1120-NODE-1120-length-15750-cov-3.951513_pt1 | contig 15750 bp, 19 predicted proteins | sample MGYA00511887_ERZ779762 | MGnify/ENA primary metagenome ERZ779762 (study PRJEB29588, sample SAMEA2163052) | human gut metagenome | biome: human gut; feature: human-associated habitat; material: faeces | place: Denmark | collected 2008/2010 ...
TTCCTTTCCTCAATCTAATTTAAATTTAGTTATTCCCATCACTAATTATAGATTGACATCTTTTTAGATGTCATGTTGTCTTAAACTGCTTTATTGTACACCTTCCTAACCCTTTTCCATATCTATGTTACCAAGCTGCTCCAATTGATCTCTTTTAGAATAAATAACTGCTATCACCTAAACTAATTTTTCAGAACTGTTTATCCAAAAGTCTGTCGGCTGCCTCTGGTGCAAATAATTCGTAAGAAATGTAATCAACTATTTCTTTCATTTGGTTCTGTGCCTGCTCAGTAATTCTTACCTTATAAATATCTACCAAACTAACCTCTCTTTCTTAAATCTGCAAAAACTTCCTTTGCCAATTTCGAATTATCTGCCTTAGCCTGTGCAAGTCCTTTTGCCATAACTGTATTAAAATCCTCATCACTCATACTATCTCTTGAATCAATTGTTTTTTTTATTTTTAATTCAAAAGGAACCCCATTTCTTGCAATCACCTGTCTATATGTCATATCAATAAAAACTGATACCGGAATACCTAATTTTTCTAAAATTGCCTCCGCTGATTCCTTTACATCTGGTTGTATTCTTGCTGTAACATTTGCTGTTTTACCTGCCATATTAAACACCACCTTTCAATCAAATTGTAACACTTTGTATTGCGAATTGCAGTACAGAACAGTCTGAATAAACTAATACTTAATACCATATGTTATCCTTATTATCCACTTGTTTGTATCTAATATTTCTAATAAAGCTCCTAGCGTCTGAGCTGTGTATATGGCTTTGATGCCCGTATCTTTTTTACGGTTGACAGATCTGCGTCTACATATACGATCTGCTCTGTATCATCAGCTTTTGTAAGAACATTTCCATGCGCATCAACCATGATCGATTCTCCGGAAAAGTGCATCTCATCCTCTGCCCCGACACGATTACACATAGCAGGCATAACACTGTTCTGAAATGTCTGACCACGCAGCTCCCACTCAAACATCTCGGAAGGTTCTGCCTTTGTATTAACTGTCGGGATCAAAATAAGAACCGCACCTTGCCAACCCACACATGCTATTGTATATTTAAAATAACAATTTCTTGGAAACGGGGAATGATTATGAATTACGCATTTACAAACGGAAAAATCTTGAACGGAACAAAAGATATGCAGATACAGGAAGGGCTCTGTATTCTGGTACAGGAAGGAAAAATTATGGATATGATCGTTACCGCAAAGAATCTTCTGGAAGATCTGCGTGCTCTGCGCAATCCGGAAATGGTTGTCACAGGCGGCACGATCATCGATCATCCAAAGATCAAAAAAAGAAAACAGGTAGAAGCCGAGCTGGACAAATTCCTGTAGAGCATATGATTTCTAATCATTCCTCAAATATTTTGACCTATACTCTACCGCTTCATTGCCTTGAGTGCAGCTTTTTCCTCCGATGTGATACGGAAGGATTCCTGCATCTTCTGGATTGCTTTATTAAATGTGAAATCATCCAGATGGTTATTATTTAAAAATACCTTCGTCGGCTCCGGACATTTTACATAGGCTTCTGCAAGTCCCCATGCAACACCCATTTTCAGATAATAGCCATCATTCTTCATATGATCGTATGCATATAACACCTTATCAATATAGGCATCATTCAGATAATAATTCAACATCATAACTGCTACAAACCGCAGTTCAAACTCACGATTTCTCTCGTTAGCAGGCTTGCCATCGATTACTCCCTGCTCGTCCAGATATGGCATCAGGAAATCCCACACTTCCTGCTGATACTGGTTTGCGATCTTAAAGGTATTACAGCAGGTATCGCAGATCGACCAGTCATCGATCTTTGGTATGAACCGTCCCATGTATGTGAGAATGTCGTCGATCTTTCCTCTGGCATAGCCAAGCACGATGCCCTGTAGCATGACTTCTTCAAAGGTATCATCCCTTGCGCCATCCAGATACTCCTTCCAGTTTACAGACGCGATCTCTTTCGCCATTTTGCGCAGCACCGGAATACGCACGCCGATGATATTTCCTGCTCCCGGTGACAGACTCGCTGTAAATTTTCCATATTCAACATCCATATTTTTATACAACTCATCCCGTACCAGATCGTGAACTGTATATTCATTCGTATCTCCCATTTTTCCTCCTGCACCTGCGCCCATATCGTTTAAAATTTAAACACCTTGCCGACCTCCGGTGTATAGCCATCCAGATAAGAAAGGATCTCATCTGTATCTGTCATCACCTGATAGATCTCGTTTGTTACATGGTTCATAAAACCCTTCTCGACACATTCATCCATCATCTGAAACAGGGAATCAAAGAATCCATCCTGGTTATAGACGATGATCGCCTTGCCATGCCGTCCAAGCTGCTTTAAAGTCAACACCTCAAAAAATTCCTCAAATGTTCCGATTCCACCCGGCACCATGATAAATGCATCACTCCGATCCTCCATGATCTGTTTCCGCTCACGCATCGTCTCTGTCCGGATCAGCTCTGTACATTTGTCATATATGATGCCGTCCACATTAAAAAATGTCGGTGCAACGCCAACGATCTCACCATTTCCGGCACTTGCTCCTCTGGCGGCAGCCCCCATAAGTCCTCTTGCACCCGCACCAAATACTAATGTGTGTCCTCTCTCTGCCAGCTTCTTTCCAAGATTAAAAACCGCATCCATGTATGCCTGATCAATGTCATTGCTGGATGCACCAAATATACATATATTCATACTGCTACTCCATTTTCCTTTTATCACTGTTCATCGCTCTGCGAGCGACCTTATCCTATAGTATGCTATAGAGTTCACTGAAATTCAAATTATATTCTTATAAACCAGTCCAGTTCTTCCACCCGGTCGAGATTCTCATCCGAATGTTCGATCTCTCTGGAATACCGGTACACCAGTTCGATCAGATCAGCCATCTCTAACTTCTCACTGCACTTTATCCATCTGGCGAGAAGCAGCAGGAAGATTACTGTCACATGTCCCACCGCGGAATCTATTTTACCAAGAATATTCCCATCATAGACCGCACCCAACAAATAGATCGAGATAAAATAAACAACGATCTGCTCCAGCACGATCTCAAGTGAAGGCAGGCTGCTGTTTCCCCACCATGACAGAAATCGTTTCTTATTCTCTTTGAAACCGGCTTCCCCCAGATCAAACAAAAGCACTTCGGATTCCACCAACACATCATCCCAGTCCTGATATAACAGCTCCAGCTCCTCTGACAGGAATCTCATATGCTTCCGGAACAGTTCATATTCATCTTTCACGCAGACTTTATCTGTATCCTCACATTCATCCCAGTCGATCAGATCCCCTTCTTCATAATGTCTCTGTGCGGAAGCACCGATCTGCAATACTTTTCTGATCCTTACTTTCAGACTTTCTTCCCGGTTCTGGGTAATCTTCAAAATCTCCTCCCGGATATCCTCAAGATTGGAAAACAGGAAATAATCATAATCCTCAAATACTTCTTCCTCATCGTCTTCTTCACAGACAAATGTTACCGGATCTGTCTTCTGCATCAATATCCTTGCCACCTCTGGACAGGAAAGCGATAATGAAATCTCTCTTATATTTTCAAATTCTTCCGTATGCCTTGGATATTCCCGACAGGTCGTGCATAAGCTGTCTTTTCCCATATGCTTATACATATCACACAGTCCATCATCCCGCAAAAATGCACATTTGCCCTTCCGGTTATGTCCGAATACGCCTTCTTCCCACTGTATATTCCGATGAAGTGCCTGCCTGTATTCTCCTGCGTAATTTCGATATTTTTCCAGTGATTCATCATCGATCACGATCTGCCAGTCAGAACAGCAGGTGTCCGGGCATTTGTCCGCTATACATCTAAACTTTTTATAATAATCCGGATAAGAATAAATCATATCTCTGCCTCACAAACATTTATTTATCGTCACTGAGAATGTTACTCTCCCATGTTCCCTTATGCCGGTGCCGAAATGCCAACGATCATTTTATCCTTCAATCAAATGATACGAAATCTGAACACGGCAATTTCTATTATATTAGACCTGCATAAATGAATCAAGCTCACAATCCATAGAAATTATTGACAAACGATAATTTTAATGATATTTTGAAACTGTAATTATTGTTTTTCGATAATTTTTAGATAAAATCAGCTATCAGAAAGGATATAACCATGAATCAGATTTTTACAACTCCGTTTGAATGGATCGCAGTATGGCTTCGAAAGCTTTCATTATCCGGAAGCTCCGGTAACTGTATCGCGATCATACTTTATATCATTATCTGCTGTCTCCCGGCAATCGCATTTCTGCTTCTTTGTCTGAGGAAAAAGAAGATCCGTGCAGACTATCTGTTACTCGTATGCTCTGCTGCCCTCTTTATCGGCATTTACCTGATGATAAATCCGGGGCTTATGACCCCCTATTTTCGTTATTCGATACCTATGATCGATCTGGCAATATCGACAACCCTGTGGTCCATCTTTATCTGTTACATCATTCTCCGGGTTCTTGCCATGATCCGGCATGCAAATGAGATCAATCTGGCAAAGATCGCTCAGGTTTTCATCATTCTTGTAATGATCATAACAATCATTAATATCTGTTTCATAAAGCTTCCAAAACTATGGGCTTCTGCAGATCAAACAGGTCCCGACCTGTATTCCCGGATCATATCATCAGAAGATGGTGCTGTTATGCTTGATAATGGCAGCATGGGATCATTTCAACCTGACCGCATTCCGTTACTCCTCTGCGACCTGGTTCCATCCCTGTTATTCATCTGGGTATTGATCGCATCTTTCCGGCTGTGTCGTTCTCTGAAAGACAATCATTTCACCGATCAGACGATCCAGGATGCAGGGGCACTCTCCCATCTGTGTGTAAGAGTTCTCTGCATTACGGCAGTACTTGAAGTTGTTCGGAACATCCTGCAGCTTCTTATGCTTCCGTCACTTTCAGATACGACCTTTACCGTATCTCTTCCTATTATAGAGATACTTCTGACCGTAACGGCATTTATCCTTGCAAAGAAATTCGAGACAGCACACACGCTGGAAGAAGAAAATGAAGCATTCATTTAATACGGAGGTTTCATATGGCAATTAAGATCAATCTGGAAAAAGTCTTAAAAGAAAATAATATGACTTCTAAAGAATTATGCAAAAAGATCGGCATAACCGAAGCAAATCTTTCCATTTTGCGAAGTGGAAAAGCAAAAGGTGTCCGATTTACAACCATCAATAAAATATGTTACTACCTACACTGTGATGTAGGCGATATTCTGTCATTTGACGGAAATCTTGATGAGGAGGAAGAAGCATGAAGAAATTTTTATCTATAAGTATACTGACCCTTTTAGTTCTGACTGTCCTTTCCGGCTGTCAGCTTGCAAAGAAAGAAAATACCCCATCTGCAGTTACCAAGCATCTGGTTGGTATCTATTGTACAGCAACACCTCTGGATGATCAGGAAGAACCGATTTCCTGCACATATGATCAGAAAACAGATACTTTCAAACCGGATAATCCCGATATCTCCGGCTGCTATCTGGCTGCAATTAAAGTTGATGTATCCAAAGAAGAAGGAAATTTTTATTATTCGTTCTGTTCCGATATGATGGCTGAACCATCTATAAACATTTCCGGTTCCGATGGAACGAGCACTACCTCCTATGAGTCTTCATCCCATACACTAATCGGTCAAAGCAATTATATGTATCCACCCGATGGTACCACAGAAGCTTCCTTATCCCTTTCCGGCACTCTCTATGTTGATCCGGACAAAACAGATTATTCCACAGATTCAGATCTTTATTATATCTATCTGAATCTAATCTATCAGAAAGAAAATGGTGATCTCTTTATAACACCCGGCTCTCCTGTTTCAATCATGAACGAAGGCGAATCAACGACTCAAACCTTCTCTGAAAGCTACACAGAATCGGGCATCGATTCCAATGCCACTACAACGAATACGATCTCCCTTATGGTACGATCCATTTCTGATCCTGTAGACAGCTACACCTTCTATGGTATGTCCGATGACAATACCGTACTTTGGAGCGACACACAAAAAGCAGCCACCCTCACCGATGAACCAATATCCTTAAAAGGTGCTTCCTATCTGCTCATAAAGGAAGTGTCCACCAAAGGCATCGTATCCTACGATGTCCTTGCTCATACGGATGATGACGCAGAAACCACAGATCCTGACTACCGCAACCGCTATATCGCAACCGACAGCTTTTACTATCAGCCTTCAGAGATCCATATAGTGAAATAGATGGGCGAAAAATATAGCCGGCTGTCCAGCTCAGATACTTTTCATTCCGCAAGACGCTCCCGCTCTATTCTCATGTAACGGTACTAAGCTCCCACTTCCGTGGATCGCTAAGAACCGACATTTGAATAGGCTTGCTTCATGAAAATATCTGTTGCCGAACAGCCGGCTATATTTTTCTGTCTTTGGCTCTTCCACAAACAGAAAACACCACGGTATATACATTTCAAGAAACAGAACTCAGCCCGGGCTTATACCTGTTATCATGTAAAACTAACATAATATTAGAACTTTGAACTAAAAGGAAGAGTAACATTACTATTATGAAGCAAGCCTGTTCCAACGCCGGTTCTTAGTGAGTCGCCGTAGGCGAGGAACTTAGTACCGCTGCGTTGGAATAGAGTGCAAACGACTTGCGTAATAATAGGTAATGTCACTCTTTCTTTTTTAGTTCAAAGACCTTCGTATATGTTTTGCGTAATAATAGATATAAGCCCAGCCTGAATTCGTCCCTTAAACATACACCGTGGTGTTTTCGTCTGCTACTTTAAAGTCTCTCGACAACCTTGTTGAGGACCTCAATCTCTTTGGCCTTTGCGGTCATGATATACTTCTCAAAACGATCAAGGCAGTTCACATTTCCTGTGATGGATGTCTTGATCAGAAGGTTTCTTGCTGTCAGCATATTGTTGACAACCTCCATGTACTCGTCAAGAATCTCATTATCATAAGCCAACACACCTTTTGCCATCATATACTTCAGGCGTTCATTCATCAGAACCTTATGATCGTATAACAGGTGAAGTGCACGGATATCAAAATCAGGCTCATCTCCTGAAAGCTGCTTTTCGATCTGCTTATATACTGCATCGTATACATTTACACCGAATACTGTATCTGAGAAACGATTTCTCATCATACGGAAATGATTCTTGGAATCCTTTGCGTCCAGATATTCAACCAATGTATCCTTGATATATGCCACATCCAGATCATAATACATCTCAGCGGTATTCTTCTGGATCACATATAAACCACGTCTGCCTTTATAATCATCCTTAAACATATGATCTTCGGATGCTGTTATGATATCGTAACCCCGCTTAACATCCTCAAAGGATACAGTTGAATAAGAATAATGCTCACCAAACGTAAAATCACCAACATGAAATTCTTCCTTATCCTTATCATAGCCAAAGATAAATAACTCATGTGGGAATTTGTAATCTGCACCGGAATCGCACAGAATCTTTGCCTCGTCAAATACACCATAGACATATCCGTTCAGGTCGATCGTTTTAATAATGAAGTTAATGATATCTCCACAGTAGCTCTCTACCTGCTCTTTTGTCATCAGTGAGAACAGAAGATATGGACACTCCTTCAAAGAACTGCTTCCCGGCATCATATCTGCCAGAAGCATCTCATCTCCTGTGAAAATCTCCTCAATATTATAACATCTAAGCTGGATGTAATTGCTAAAGATCCAGTTCTTAGCCTTTTCGTCATCCCCCAGAATTGAGAATAATGTTGCATGCCACTGCCATGATGTAATCATTGGGTAGCTGACCGGCAATATCTTTTTATTGCTCATGATTATACCTCCCTTATCTTCTCTAGTTCAACTTGGCTGCAACAGCGGCAACCACATCATTCATATCATAATACAAACCCAATGCGAGTTCTGAATCCTGAAATTCAATATTGAAATCATTTTCAAGTTCTACGATCAACTGAATAATCGATACAGAATTAACCCCATATTCTTTTGTCAACTCGGCTGTCATGTCAAGCTTGCTGATGTCAATCTCCGGCATAACACAAGCTACAGCCTGTAAAACCTTTGCTTCCAAATCCTTTCTGTCCATTACTGACCTCCTATCTGATATTTTGGAACCCGAAAAATTATATCGTCAGGTTCTTTTTGTTAATATTTACCAAATACCGTTATAAACATTGTATATGTTTTAACATTTTTTTTCAATAACTTCTTATTATATTAATAGATTTTATTCTTTCCCTGCATCCAGAATCAACTGCCGGACTGCCTCAACTGCGGTCTTTACTGCCATGTCCGTATCGTATGCCAGTGGATTCTCAAGTCCCGCTGCTTTCCGCTCCTGATTTCCAACCACCAGATAACAGGCTCCGACCTTCACACCCAGATAAGCCCCTACGATAAATAACGCCGCGGACTCCATCTCGGACGCGAGACAGCCCATCCGCTTCCATGCCTCCCATTTGGCTTCCAGTTCATAGGACACCGGCTTGGTTCCCGGCTCATGCTGTCCATAGAAGGAATCCTTGCTCTGAACAACTCCGGTATGGTATCGGACTCCCGTCGTATCACAGGCTTTTGTCAGTGCCTGAATGACCGGATAGCTTGCAACAGCCGGATATTCGATCGGAGCATATTCCTTTGATGTACCCTCCATCCGGACAGCACCGGTTGCCACCACGATATCCCCTCCCATGATATCTAACTGCATCGCGCCACAGGTTCCAACCCTTATAAATGTATCTGCGCCACAATGCACCAGTTCCTCCAATGCAATCGCTGCTGATGGTCCGCCGATACCGGTCGATGTTACACTGACCTTCTCGCCTTCCAGATATCCGGTATATGTCACGAATTCCCGATTATCCGCAACCAGCTTTGCATCATCCAGATAAGCTGCGATCTTCGCTGACCGCTTCGGATCCCCCGGCAGGATTACATATTTTCCGATTTCGTTCTTCCCTGTCTTTATGTGATATTCCCGTCCTGATTCTTCCTGATAGATCATACTGCCACCTCCGTTTCTGTCTGCTTTTGTTCCGGTCAATCCCTGTTTTTTTACAGCTATTTGTACAAAAGCAGATACATATCAACTGCTATTTACCTGTATTATACCGAAAATATACACCAAAATCACCAATTTCTCCTATTTTGTACAAATTTTTCATAGCAATTTGTAACACCATTACAGTTTTACTACATATAAATGAATATCCTTAACTAAAAAATGCCGATTTTTGAATTTCTTTAAGCTGAAATTTCTATTTACTTTAAAAAATTTTAGAAATTGGTAATAATTTTGCTTTTTGTTCACACTTTCATAATTTGACTTTAGCAAAAAAAAGGATTATAAATTGTTCAACAAATCAAGGAGGCGAGTTTTATGGCTAAATCAACTGACATTAAAGTAAAATTAAGCAGCGTTGATGAAGTAAAGCAGTTTGTAGATGTAATGAGAGGATATCATGGCGATGTCGATATATCAGCTACAAACAAAAACTATATGGTAGATGCAAAATCTATTCTTGGTGTTATCAGTCTCGATCTGAGAGATGAATTAACCGTAAAATTCTATGATGGTATTTCCGATTCATACATGTCAACACTGAAGCCTTTCATTGCTGAACCAGCAGTCGCATAAGGCAACTTACATTTAATAAAAGGAATATACGACAAACAGAAGCTATAAGAGCAGTCGTAAAAAAGGATATCCGGTCACAATATTCGGATATCCTTTTTTCATTTTCCTGCATTTTTTTGTGTAAAATAATAATCTCTTATCTGTTTTATATATTTTAAACGCACGGAGGCAAGTGTGCGTAAAACTCTTATTGACGTAGCCGGGAAACCATCATAAAATAAGTGCAGTTTCCAGTATAGTAGTAGTGTACTGCCACATAATATCAACAGTCTATTCTATAAGAAACAAATATAAAGAATGGTTTGGGAAATACAAATGAACTTATTAACTATGAAAAATATCCACAAAGCATATACAGATAAAGTGCTTTTCAAGGGAGCTGATTTCTCCGTCAACAGTGGTGATAAGATCGGTGTGATCGGAATCAACGGAACCGGAAAATCAACCTTATTGAAAATGATCGCAGGCTTAGATACCTGTGACGCAGGGCTTGTAGTGCGTGGGAACAACATTGTTGTCAATTATCTTCCACAGAGCCCGACATTTGACGACAATGAAACAATATACGAACATGTTATAACCGCCAACAGCACGGAAGAAAATAAATGGAGCATTGAAGGTGATGCCAGAGCAATTCTTGATCAGCTCGGCTTTAACGATACCGGTATTCCGGTTTCCACCCTCTCCGGCGGTCAGAAGAAAAAAGTTGCACTTGCTGCCGCTCTGCTGTCCAACTGTGATATTCTGGTCTTAGACGAACCAACGAACCATCTGGACAACGATATGACGGAATACCTGGAAGAATATCTGAACAATTATAAAGGTGCGCTGGTCATGGTCACTCATGACAGATATTTCCTTGACCGTGTAACAAACCGGATCGCAGAGATCGATAAAGGATACATCTATCGTTATGAAACAAACTATGAAGGCTTCCTTGCCCTTAAGGCAGAACGGGAAAATATCGCTCTGGCCACTCAGAGAAAACACCAGACAATCCTTCGTAAAGAGCTTGCATGGATCCAACGCGGCGCAAGAGCCAGAGGCACCAAACAAAAAGCACATATTAAGCGATTTGAAGTTCTATCCGCCGAGAAACCGATCGAGATGGATAAATCCGTAACCTTAAATTCGATCACGACCCGGCTAGGTAATAAAACGATCGAGCTGCACGACATATCAAAGAGTTTTCCGGGAATGTCTCATCCGTTGATTGAGCATTTTTCATATAACTTTTTAAGAACCGACAGGATCGGTATTACAGGTCCAAATGGCTGCGGCAAATCCACACTGATGAAACTGATCACGGGTATTCTGGAACCGGACAGTGGCTATATCGAGGTTGGAGAAACGGTAAATATCGGTTATTTCTCTCAGGAGAATGAACCTTTAGATGATAATAAATGTGTATTGGAATATGTAAAGGAAAAGGCAGAATTCATCCGAACAATTGACGGATATATGCCTGCTTCTACCCTATGCGAAGAATTTTTATTTGACTCGACCCTTCAGTATCAGAAGATCGGTAAATTATCCGGTGGTGAAAAACGAAGACTCTATCTGTTAAAAGTACTTGCCGGTTCTCCGAATGTTCTGATCTTAGATGAGCCTACCAATGATCTGGACATATCAACTCTTTGCATTCTGGAAGATTATCTGGACTCATTCCCCGGTATCCTGATCGTTGTATCGCATGACCGTTATTTTCTGGATCGTGTTGTCAGACGTTTATTCGTCTATGACGGAACAGGACACATCAACCAGTTCGAAGGAAGTTATACCGATTATTATCTGGAACATGGTTCATTTGCAAATTCAGCGAAATCTGTAAGTGACACTGAATGTGCAGGCAAAGCAAATATTACGGCTTCACGAAAGAATACACCATCAGTCACAGAAAGATCAGATACTTCCAAAAAAGAAGCTGCACCAAAACGCACAAAGACCAAATTATCCTTTAATGAGCAGCGTGAATATGACAATATTGAAAACGATATCATGATCTGCGAAGAAAAGATAGACGGATTAGATCGTGAGATTGCAGCTGCCGCAACTGATTTTACAAAGCTGAATCACTTGATGGCTGAAAAAGAATCGGCTGAAATGAAGCTGGAACACCTGATGGATCGATATGTATATCTGACCGATCTGGTGGAATCCTTCAAAAAGTCGCCGGAGGATCACGCGTGATCACAGATCAGGCGCTCTCTCATTTCAGACTGCATCCGATTCTTATATAAAAAGCACACATTGTCTGATAGTATATTTTATATATACTCCTTCAGCCAACGTGTGCTTTTCTTACATCTGCTTTCGAACTACTTTATATTCATCATCCAACTGGAAATACGGACAACTTTCATATGAACTGGTTATAAATCTGGCATAATCATCCTCATCCATATTCACCATACACTCTGAAAAATCATCTTCATCATCATACACGTAATGTGCACATAAATCACAACTTGATGCTCCCATATCAGTACTCCTTCTGTAACATACTCATTATTTTTACTCTATGTTTAGTCAATATTACACATTTTTCATTCCCATTTCAAGCGTTAGTCCGAAATCTATTGGGCAGGCTTACAGAAAAGCGTTTTTTACTGGTAATAGTTTCCACTCTGTGGTAAAATGACAAAGTATAAATTTATAATCTTTTCATCGTAAAAGATATGGATCGGGGTGTGTTTATGAGAAAGAAATTACTACTATTTCTGATGACAATTATCCTTGTATTACCGAATATGACCGTACTTGCCGCGGATAATACAACGGATGATACGACAGAAGAGACCAATACCTATGCAGATATTGATACAACGAAGTATTATTATAACAGGTTTGACAATGATGCATACAAAAATGTATATAATCAGTTACAAGAAGCAGCCAATGCTTACCACGAATCCAATCAGAATGCGGAGTATCGTGAATCAGGCGAAACTCATTATTACAAAGCATTCACGATTAATGTAACCAGTAAAAACTGGGAAGTTATTGGCGCATCCGGTATGCAGAGTGTTGTAAATGCAGTTCTTGCAGATAACCCAATGTATTTCTGGATGTCACCTGATTTCAAATGCAATGCTAAATCCCTAGATGGCGGTTCGGTTTGCTATGAAGTACAGATCATCTGCTATGATGATTATGCAAACGGGAATACCCGGGAGATTATCCGAAATAATGCAAATATTGTCATCTCCAATTATGCAGATAATTTAGATAAAGATCTTCCTGACTACCAAAAAGAATATCTGATCCATAATGCAATTATTGATGATACTTATTTTGATACGGAAAGCGAAGCTTCTCACTCCGGAGATTCATGGTGCTACAGTGTAGACGGAGTATTTAACTCCAAACATAAAAGTGCGACTTCATTTGGATATGCTAAAGCATTTAAAGCCGTTATGGACTATCTCGGTGTTAAATGCATCTATGTAGAAGGAAATGTGACATCATCTTCTGAAGAAGACAAGGATTCTGAAACCTATAATTCCCACGCATGGAACATGGTATGTCTTGATGATGGCTGGTACATTGTCGATCTTGCATATGATGATCCTGAGACAACGTCCGGTAAAAATGTCCTGATCTACGATTATTTCAATATTACAAGTGAACAGGCAAAGAATCTGACGCCAGCATCTGACTGGCTGCCGGGAATCCCAACCTGTAAAGGAACAATGCACAGTATAAACAGTATCCAGTCAACTCTGGAACAGGAGAATATCTGGCAGGAAGATAATTACAATCTTTTTGATAAGATTTTGGATCGTTATGGCTTATCTGTTGTTCTGATCAGTATCGGTGTTATCTTATTATTGATCATCACTCTGATCAAACATATCCATAAGCGTCGCCGGAAGAGACGTATAGAAAAAATCAAGAATACAAAGACGATCGCTATCGATCAGTCCGAACTGGACAACGAACTTCGTCGTCCACCATTATCATAATATATAAAAAAATATCAGGAGCGCAAAGCTATGGTCACAACCAGCCTGATGGTATATTGACATTAACGAAAATTTTGTTATGAAATACATATTGCCGGTAGATACGAGTGCATGTCTGAGTCCGAAGGACGAGTTTGCACAAAAGTATTTACCGGCAATATATATTGAATAGAAATTGCAGTACGTCAATATACCATCAGGCTGGTTGTGACCATAGCTCTGCGCTCCTGATATCTTTTTTATTTCAACTTTGGCATATAGTAGAATTTTGTAGTTGTATCTCTGGTCTTATCTTTTACTTCATTTTTCAATTCAAAGCCTGCCTTATCAAATAATTCACTGAATACCGGATGATAATATGCTATCCAGATATCACGGTTTCTTGTCTTCTGACTTTCCTTGATTTTCTCTATAACCTGCTCAAAAACGCTTCTACCAAAAGGATTGTAGAAATAGAAAACATCGAAATCAGCATATCCGTCAAAATCCACAGCATTTGCATTTATCAATCTTACATCCATTTTTAAAATAGACATATTCTTCTTTGCGATACCTAACAAGTGCTTATCCAGATCCAGACCGGCAACCTTGCCATATCCGCTTTCAACCGCACATTTCATACAGATTCCTTTTCCGCATCCTACATCAAGGAATGAACATTCACTTGGATTGACCGGGATGGCCTTCAGCATACGTTTCATGTCTTTCTCATCTGTCATACTGTAGCCATGAAATTCTGCTACATTTTTCTGGATATCTCCGACATAGACCATACTGAAATCGAGACCACGCATTCTTTCTTTTATATAGTTAATTGAAAATCTGATCCATCTCTTAGTGCGCACTCCAAAACTATAGTTACTCATTTTAATTCTCCTTTGTTTTGCTTTTTATTTATCATCCATTTATCCGATCAACATCTTCAGACCGTATAACACCAAAAGGTGAAGCGGGTAAAAAAGATAATATCCATACTGTATCCATTTGCTTTTCTTACCAAGCATGCCGTTGTACATCATCAATAACGGAATTGCCAATAACGATACCAGTCTGATCCATGGTATTCCATGTGAGCTTATAACCCAGAATTCTGCAAGATAGCACAGTGTAACGATGAAAAACGCTGTATATTTCTTCCAGTTACTGTCTCTGAATACGCCAAATGCCATTATCCACAGGACAATAATGCAATTTAAGTTGCCAGGGAATGACAAAATACAGCAAATGCCAACACCGAGTAATCTTAAGATCAGTGGTATCTCTTTCTTATTGAATATCACTAATGCCAGCAAACCTAAAAACAGACACCACATAATACTTGTCACTTTCCAGAACTCATATGGTGAATATCCAAATGCCAGTGCATGAGGTACATGTGATATCAGGGTTGCTATAAACAAACGCATCAAATACTTTTTAATATTCGATGTGTGATAGTATCCCTCTACTATCATGAAACACATAACAGGCGCTGTTATCCTTCCTACTGCATACAAGGTCCAGTGTAGTACATTCTCTGTTGGATAGAACACAATCGTCGCATGCTGTACAACCATGGCTATTACCGCGATCAGTTTCAGGGTATTTGCATTCAATCCGGTATTCTTTTGTAAATTATCTGCTTTCATTTTCTCCTCCGCATTTTTTACTTATATGTAGCAATACTACACATATATAGGAACTTTTCTTCCTGCCATTATACAGTTGTAGTTCCTGTTTGTCAATTTAAATAAGAAGTATAATTCCTATATGTAAATTACAAGGAGGTATTTCTGTGATAATATCGGATTTTCATGTGATAGGAAATAAACTGCTTCAATTCAGAAAGAAAGCGCATTTGACACAGATAGAGGTTGCTGAATTAGCAGGATTGTCAGATCGAACCTATGCTGATATTGAACGTGGAAATGTAAATATGAGACTTGATACTTTGCTGAGAATATGCAGCGTACTTCATATAACGCCAAATGATATTTTGACAGAAGACCCGCCGGCATTTCAAGAATATAAAGATGAGATTCTATCGCAGTTAAATGACAGCCCGCCTAAAGTACAGGACACCGCACTT